>WBZN01000015.1_pt1 | contig 287351 bp, 275 predicted proteins | sample 5204281 | NCBI WGS metagenome assembly WBZN01 (sample SAMN12344347, study PRJNA552823) | activated sludge metagenome | biome: Activated sludge suspended growth; feature: Nitrification reactor; material: Wastewater; isolation source: activated sludge from nitrification reactor of wastewater...
GGTCAGCGGAATCCATCAGGGCCCGCAGGCTTCGGTCTGCAAAAACAGGCCGGATATAAACCTGCAGCCTAACCTGTCGCTCATCACACGCAAAAAGCCCTTGCCCATCGGGAGGCGTCCATATAAAAGGATCATGAAGACCTCCACGCGCGCCGCCTTCCGCTGCCTGCTGCCACTGCTCCTGGGTGCCGGGCTGGCCAGTGCGCAATCCGTGCCTGCCGCGCCTTCGCCCCAGGCCATCACGGCCGAGGTCCTGCAGCGGATCAATTCCACGCCCGGCATCCGCAGCGTCGCGCCGAAATGGAAGGGCGTGGCGCCGAGCATCCGCGTCGCCGTGCAGGACGGGATCGTTACGCTTACCGGCACCGTGGCCACGGACCAGGAGACCTCCGCGGCAGGCTATGCCGCCCTCCAGGCGGCAGGCGTACGAGCCGTCGCCAACCACCTGCAGACCGTCGACACCCAATTCTTCGGCGACGAGCTGCGCATCCCGCACACCCGCCCCATCATCGATGCGGACATCGACGCGGTCGTCCGCAAGATCCTCAGCACGCCCACCATCCATGTGATTCCGCATATCGGCTGGGCCACCTCCGGTCAATCGCTGGAGATCTGCGGCATCGGCGCTTCCGCCGATGACGGGCTCGCCGCGTGGAACGCAGCCAAATCCACCTCCGACCTGCCCAGCAGTACCGGTTTCTGCATGAACGTACGCCCGGCGGCATTTCCGCCCGAGACGATCCGTGCCATCGAGGCGAATGCCTCGAAATCGACCATTCCCACGGTGACACCGGCGCCGAAGGCCGGCCCGCAGCCCGCGACATCCGCCGGCAGCGGCGCGGCGGCCGTCAGTGGCGCAGCCGCCGTCACGGCTTCAGCGGTCCCCGGCAGTCCGCTCCCCGCCGTCCAGCAGGGTTCCGCCCCCCTCATTCCATTGTGCGCCGGCCTGACCGTGGTCACGGCCGTCGCATCCAACGGGGACTACGAGTCGATCAAGACCGTGGAGTCGATGGATGCAACGCAACTACGGCTCAAGTATTCCGCCGAGATCGGGCCACCCTGGTGGGAGGGCGCCGGTCCGGGAGATCGCAAGCTCAGCAGCACGCATCGCACCGTGCTGATGCGGGACATGGCCGGCGCACATCAATACGACCAGATCTTCGTCGGCACGCAGCATGCGCCGGAGACCGCGCCGGGCACCACGGCGATCAGCGCTTCGACGGCGGTGCTGCACGATCTCAAGACCCGGGGCGAATCGAGATTCGAGTATTGCAAGGCAGCCGATGACGTTCCCGTCATGGGTCCGGACGACAAGCTCGGGCCCGGCAACCCCGGCGGCTGCGCCTTCTACAAGGGCGATGGCCTGAAGCGCGTCGGCAACAAGCCGGTAACCTTGCGGGTGCTCGTGGATGGCACGCCCACCGATCTGCCCGCCATCCAGGCGCGGGGTCCGGAAGGGAAGGAGGAGTTCTTCTTCCTGGACGATGAGCGCCACCCGCTCACCCTCGCCTTCCGCCTGGGCATTGGCGAAATGCCAGCGCTCAGTCCAAGCGATCGCCGGGAATGCGAGGCCGCACGCAACGGCAGCAAGCGGCTGCTCCTGGATGGCATCTCATGCGACCTGCCGAATGGCGGCGACCGTGACACGCTGCGGGTGGTCAAGATCACCACGCGATGCGGGGTGCCGGCGACCGCGGGCGCCGGCACGGGAGCGGCCGCCAGTGCGCTGGAGAACTCCCTCGCGAAGAATCGCAGCGCCGACATCTACAGCATCTACTTCGCCTTCAACAGCGATGTCATCCGCGAGGAATCGACGCCCACGCTGCAGGAGATCGCCGAGGTGATGCGGCGGCATCCGGACTGGAAGCTGCGGGTTTCCGGGCACACCGACGGCATCGGTGGCGATGCAAAGAACCTGGATCTGTCACAGCGTCGCGCCGCCGCGGTGAAGGATGCGCTGGTGAAGCGGTTCCACGTCGCGGCCGAGCGGCTGAGCACGGACGGCTATGGCAAGTCGCGTCCCAAGGACACGAACGACACGCTGGAGGGCCGTGCGCACAACCGCCGCGTGGAACTGACGCGCGTGGATTAGGTACGCACCTTCAATTTTTGTGTGATCATGTGTGTGAGGTGTCACACATGGCAACCAATCTTTCCATCGATCCTTCGCTGATAGAGCAGGCCCTCGCACTGAGCGGCGAGAAGACGAAGGCCGCAGCGGTAACCAAGGCCCTGCAGGAGTTCATCGCACGTCGCCGGCAACGTGCCTTGCTGGACCTCGCGGGCAAGCTCGAATGGGATTCCTCGTTCGACTACAAGCTGGAGCGGTCACGACGTTGAGCCTGTTCGTCGACACCAGCGCCTGGTCGTTGCTGTTCCGGCGCGACCATCCGGCGGGCGACGTTCACGCCGCAGAATTGGCGCGTGCCTTGCAGGCAGGAGATCGAATCGTATCGACCGGCATCGTACTGCAGGAACTGCTGCAAGGCTTCCATGGCCCGAAATCACAGAGCCGGTTGCTGGAACGATTTTCGGCCATTCCCTTGATCGTGCCGGATCGCCAGGACCCTGTAGAAGCGGCACAGCTCCGAAATCAGTGTCGACGGAAGGGCATTCAGGTGGGCACGATCGATGCGCTCCTGGCGCAGCTCTGTCTCCGGCACGACTTGATCCTGCTCACCGCGGACGGCGACTTACTTCAGCTCGCGCGCCATTGCCCACTTCGCGTCTGGACGCCTTGAACGTCGCTATGCCTCACCAGGGCAGCGCCGACTGAGCGGCGGCCTCGGCTCCCTCATGTCGCAACAACCACCGCTTGAGTTCCACCCCACCCCCGAATCCACCCAGCGTGCCATCCGCATTGATCACGCGGTGGCAGGGAACGATCAGCGGAACCGGATTTTCGTGGTTGGCCAGGCCCACGGCGCGCGAGCCGCCCTCGCTGCCGATGCGTGCGGCGATCTCACCGTAGCTGCGCGTCTCACCATGGGGGATCTCGCAAAGCGCCTGCCACACTTGCCGCTGGAAGGCAGTGCCGCGCAGGTCCAGCGGCACGTCGAACGCTCGCCGGCCACCTGCGAAGTATTCACGCAGCTGCGCAGTGGCAGCCGCGAACGGCGCTGCCCCGGCATCCTCGGCCCAGCCGCGGCGCAGCGCCCGCGCCCGCGGTCCCGGCCGCAGTTCCAGGCGCACCAGGGCCCCGGATTCGGCGACCAGGCGCAGCGTCCCTACGGGCGAGTCGACATCCAGGAATTGCGGCATCATCCCGGGCACCATGGCCGTGACGTCCTCGCCCCGCGCGCTCGATGAGTGCATCCACGACATCGTACGCCGTACCCTGCGCGCCTCCTAACCGCCTTGCTCAAATTCGATGATGCGTCGCCCAATCTCCCAATAGCTGGCGGTCATGACGGAATTGACGTCGAAAACCCTGAGTTTCCGGACATTCGTGGCAATTTAGCAGCTGTCGGCCAGTATCCTCGACGACACTCCCGAACAAGAGAGGCCACCATGAATCGCCAGACGATCCCGGCCCCCAGCGGCCGGGATCTCGATGAGGCCATCTATGCCATCGTGCGGCGGATACCGCGCGGTCACGTTGCGGCATATGGGTGGGTGGCCGAGCGCGCCGGCCTCGTCTGCGGTGCGCGGCGGGTCGGGCGCGCGCTGCGCCTGCTGCCGGCACGTCGACGGATTCCCTGGCATCGCGTGATCAGCGCGTCGGGGCGCATCGCTTTCCCGCCGGGCAGCCCCAGCGCCGTGCGCCAGCGCAAGCTGCTCGAGAAAGAAGGCATCCGGTTCAGGAATGGCCGGATCGATCTCGGTCACTTCGGCTGGCGCCGATCGCTCGACGAGCAGTTGTGGGGGCCGGCGTAGCGCGCGCGACTCAGCCCGCCTGGAGATACCGCAGTATTCCCTTCGAGGGCACAGCGAACCCCGTCAGCGCCTGCTTTCGCCCCGGCGCTCAGCCGCCGGCGATGTAGCGCTGCAGCTGCTCGATCTCCTCGCGCTGTTCGTCGATGACGGCCTTCACGAGGTCACCGATCGACAGCACGCCGACGACGCGTCCGTCCCGCACGACGGGCAGGTGACGGATGCGCCGCTCGGTCATGATCTGCATGCAGCGATGCACGGAGTCCTGGGAACCCACCGTGATGACCGGCGAGCTCATGATCTCGGCCACCGTCGTCTCGCTCGAGACACGGCCCCTGAGGATCACCTTGCGCGCGTAGTCCCGCTCCGACAGCACACCCACCAGTTCCTTCTCACGCATGACGAGCAGGGCACCCACGTGCCATTGCGCCATGACGCCGATGGCGTGCAGCACGGAATCCTCTGGCTTGACAGAGATGATGTCGGCGGACTTGCGCTCGAGCAGATGCTTGACGGTTTGCATGACTGAACTCCGGTATCCCGCATTCCCGTTGCGCGGCCTTCTCACGTGCCGCTCCCGACTATACTGGCGCTCATCCGCGCCAAACGTCAATCCGATGCCCAGAATTCCTGAGTCCGCCCCGCCGAGCCAGCCGGTCGCCGCCCGGCGTGAACATGAGATTCATTCGCCTCACGGCGACCGGTCCGACCCGTACTACTGGATGCGCGATGACTCGCGGCGCGATCGCGAGGTGCTCGCCTACCTGCGGGCCCACAACCGCTACACCACCCGCTGGTTCAAGGACCGGGGCGCCCGCGAGCGGCGGCTGTACCGGGAGATCATCGCGCGGCTGCAACAGGACGACAGCAGCGTTCCCTACCTCAAGAACGGCTACTGGTACTACGCCCGGTATACCGCCGGCCATGAGTACCCGGTGTACGCGCGCCGGCGCGGCACGCTGGAGGCGCCCGAGCAGGTGCTGCTCGATGTCAACGAACTCGCCCGCGGGCATGCCTTCTACGAGGTGGGGGCCCTGGAGGTCTCGCCCGATACGCGCTACCTCGCCTGGTGCGAGGACAGCGTCGGCCGGCGCGAGTACGTGCTGCGGCTCAAGGATCTCCAGGACGGCACGCTGCTCCCGGATACCCTCGTGAACGTCGAGGCGGACATCGCCTGGCTGGGCGACTCACGCAGCTTCCTGTACGTGGAGAAGGATCCGAAGACCCTGCTGGGGCTGTACGTGCGCCGTCATCGGCTGGGCACGCCGGCCGCCGGCGATGCCTGCGTGTTCGAGCAGACCGACCCCTCATTCTACACCACGGTGGCCCGCACCAAGTCCGATGCGCTCGTGCTGATCGGCATGGAGAGCACGCTTTCCTCCGAGTGGCGCTGGGCGCCGGCTGCGGATGACACCCTTTCCTTCCGGACGGTGTTGCCGCGTGAACGCGAACATGAGTACCAGGTGGAACATTGGGGCGGCGAATTCATCCTGCGCAGCAACTGGCAGGCGCCCAACTTCCGGCTGGTGCGCGCATCGATGGGATCGGTCGCCGATCGCGCAAGCTGGCGCGAGTTGCAACCGCACCACCCGGAGGTGTTCATCCATGACTTCGAGGTGCTACGCTCGTACATCGCGATCTCCGAACGCTCGGATGGCCTGCGCCGCCTGCGCATCCGCTCCCTGCTGGACGCCGGCAGCTCAGGCGCCTCTTCCGGCTTCTTCGTGCAGGCCGACGAACCGGCCTACACCATGTCGCTGGGCACGAACACCGACCCGCACTCCGATGTCCTGCGCTACGGCTACACCTCGCCCATCACGCCGCCCAGCGTTTTCGATTTCGATCTCGAGACGCAGCAGCGCACCCTCCTGAAGCAGGACCGGGTGCTCGGTGGTTATGAGGCGGGGCACTATGCCACCCGCTTCATCCGCGCGCCCGCTCGTGACGGTGCGCAGGTGCCCGTCACCCTGGTCTACCGCCGCGACACGCCCCTGGATGGCAGCGCACCGCTCCTGCAGTACGGCTACGGTGCCTATGGACACTCGCTGGACCCGGGCTTTTCCTCGGCCCGGCTCTGCCTGCTGGATCGCGGTTTCGTGTTCGCCCTCGCGCATGTGCGCGGCGGTCAGGAACTGGGACGCGCCTGGTACGAAGGCGGCCGGCTGCTGAACAAGAAGAACAGCTTCCAGGATTTCATCGACGTGACCCGGCATCTCGTTGCGCAGCGGGTGGCAGCGCCGGATCGAGTGTTCGCAATGGGCGGCAGCGCGGGTGGCCTGCTCGTGGGTGCCGTGGCGAACCTCGCGCCTCGGGCTTATCGCGGGATCATCGCGCAGGTGCCCTTCGTGGACGTGGTGACGACCATGCTCGACCAGAGCCTGCCGCTCACCACCAACGAATACGATGAATGGGGAGACCCGGCGCAGCGCGAGACCTACGAATACATGCTCTCCTATTCGCCGTACGACAACGTCGGCGCGCACGAGTATCCGGCCATGTACGTGACCACCGGGCTATGGGACAGCCAGGTGCAGTACTTCGAACCGGCGAAATGGGTGGCGCGACTGCTGGAGCGGCGCCTGGGCACGGCGCCCATCCTGCTGCACGTGGACCTGCGTGCCGGACACGGCGGCAAGTCGGGGCGTTTCGAGCGGTATCGGGACATCGCGCGCGAGTATGCGTTCCTGCTCGCGGTGGCCGGGATCGTGGAAAAAAAAGGCGTCGCGAAACGGAGAAGGATTCGCGACGCCAATGTCAGACCCTAGGAGAAACAGGCGGGGCCAGGACTCGGGGGGAAGAGTCAGGCCCGCCACGGAAGTAAGGAGCAAGAGACGTGCCAGGCACCATCTGGCACCGAATCGGCCAAACACGGCCCAGGTTGGCCCGCAATGCTGAAAATTGGCCCGCAGCGCTGACAAGAAGTGTCACAGGTGACGCAAACGATCCTGCAATTTGCGTCACCCGCCGATGGAAGCGTCGCCCGCGGGCGTCACCCGTCCGGGGAGCGACCCCCGGGCGGGAAATCCGTGACGAGGGTCACGGTGCGATGACGATGCAGGACTGTTGCCTGGCCTTCAGTGCGGCGCACAGCGAATGCGCCTGCGAGCGGGACAGGCCGGTGGCCTGCAGCTTGAAAAGACTCCCCTTCGGGCCCTTTGCCGTGACGACGCGATGGCTCACGCCCTTGAACAGAGAGGCGTGCGCGCCGCTGATGTGGGTCCAGCCCTGTTCGGCGGCCGCCTTGCCGGCGCTGAACGCGCCGAGTTGCACCAGGTAATGGCCGCTGCCGGAGGACGAGGCGTGGTCGGCCTTGCTGCCGGCATGCTTCGTGGCCGATCCCGTATGCGAGGGCTGGGTGGCCGGCGCGGCCTTGGCGGCAGCCGGCTTCGGTGCCGTGGCCGCCGGCTTTTCCGCGGCATCGGCCGCGCCCGGCGTACCCGTTGCGGCGCCCGTTGGGGCACCCGTCGGGGTACCCGCTGGGCTACCGGACGGGGTCTGGGCGAGCGAGAAGTTCTCGATGCGGATGCGGGCTTCCTCGGTCCACTTCCCTTCCGGATATTGCTTGAGGAAGGCCTGGTAGGCTTCCGGGGAATCGGTGTCGCGCGCCTTCTGCCAGTCGCGCTCTTCCTCCAGTTCCTTGATGCGGGCCTGGGCCTGTGCGGCGAAGTCACCGCTCGGATAGTTCTTCACGAACTGCTCGTAGGACTCGAGGGTGTTCGCGGTGCGGGCCTTGTCCCAGTCGCTTTGCTGCCGGCTGCAGCCGGCGCAGAGCATGGCGAGGGCAATCATCACCAGTGGCCACTTCGTCCCGGGGGAGAGAATCTTCACGCGTACTCCTGCAGTTTCATCGAATTGCGCCATTGTACTTAACATTTTCTCCCGCTCCTAAAGAAGCGCTCAGCGCATCACAGATCACTCAGTCGGAGAATGAGTAAAGTCCCGCCCGGCTCCCTCACAAGGTCTCCTGCATGAGCGCCGTTCCGAAGACCGAACCCAGGCCGCTGCACCTGAACCGCCGCTTCGTCGACCGTGTCGCCGGCACGCCCACGGTGCTCGGCGCCGACACCAGCTTCGTCGGTGATGTTCGCGGCAAGGGCACCTTCGTGGTCTACGGCGAGGTCCGCGGCGATGGCGACATCAAGGGCAGCCTCAACATCGCCGCCTCGGCGAGCTGGACCGGCGATGTGCACGCCGAGCAGGCCGTGGTGGCGGGCAAGCTCACCGGGAGCCTGATCGTCGCCGGCAGGCTGGAGATCGGCTACACCGCGGTGATCCATGGCAGGGTGAGCGCCAGTTCGATCGCCATCGCGATGGGTGCGGTGGTGGACGGCGAGATCATCACCACCTCCGGGGCGCCGGTCCAGCAGTTCGAGGAAAAGCGCAACGAGGATTGAGCCGGCCGGCTCCAAGTCCCCTACAATGCGGGACTGAAGATGGCTGTGAATCCGGCACAAGGCGGTGGCGATGCCAGGGACATGCGCAGCGTACGCACGTTCCCGACGCTGATCGCGCATCGCGGCAATGCACGCGAATTCCCCGAGAACACCATCGCGTCGCTCCGTTCCGCCATCGAGCTGGGCCTGGATTTCGTGCAGTTCGACGTGCAGCTCTCCAGCGACGAGGTGCCCTTCGTGTTCCACGACGACACGCTGGTCCGCACGGCCGGCCGGCCCGAGTCCGTGTTCGAGATGTCCGCCCGCGAACTGCGCCAAACCGAGGCGGCGGAACGTTCACGATTCGATGATCGCTTCAGCGACATCTGCATTCCCTCACTGGAACAGGCCACCGAACTCCTTGCCGCGCATCCGCACGTCACCGCGTTCGTGGAGCTCAGGCGGGCATCGCTGCGGCAATTCGGCACCGCCATCGTCGTGAACCGGGTCATGGAGGTGCTTCGTCCGGTGCGCGATCGCTGCGTGCTGATCAGCGCCGATCTTCCCGCGATGCACACCTGCCGGCAAACCGGCGCCGTGGCCGTGGGCTGGGTGCTGGAGGAATACGATGACCGCTCGCGCCTCAAGTACGAGGCGCTGCGGCCCGATTACCTCGTCTGCGAGCAGCGCCGGCTGGCGCCCTCCGCCGGCCGGCTGTGGCGCGGTCCCTGGCACTGGGTGGTGTTCGATGTCGACACCGCGGCCGATGCGCAGGCTTTCGCCGGGCGCGGCGCGGCCTTTGTGATGACCCCGGCGGTGCGCTCCCTGCTTCGCGACCTGTCCCGCGGGGACGGGGGATGAACGAGTTCGACGTCGTGGTCGTGGGTGGCGGCATCCACGGCGCGGGCGTGCTGCAAGCTGCCGCCGCGGCCGGGCACAGCGCGCTCTTGATCGAGCGGCGTGGCCTCGCCAGCGGCACCTCCAGCCGCTCGAGCAAGCTCATCCATGGCGGATTGCGTTACCTCGAGTCCGGCCAGTTCCGCCTGGTGCGCGAGAGCCTGCACGAGCGCTCGGTGATGCTGCGCATCGCGCGCGAGCTCGTCGAACTCAAGCCCTTCTACATTCCGGTGTACCCGCATACGCGGCGGCGCCCCTGGCAGTTGCGCCTGGGCCTGTTCGCCTATGCCCTGCTCGGTGGTTTCGGCGAGGGCACCTCCTTTGGCAGCGTGCCGCGCTCGCAATGGTCCACGCTCGATGGGCTGGACACCCGCGAGCTGCAGGCGGTGATCCGCTATCACGATGCGCAGACCGATGATGCGGAGCTGACCCGCGCGGTGGTGGCCTCGGCGCAATCTCTGGGCGCCGAGCTCGCGATGCCGGCCAGCTTCGTGCGCGCGCAGCTCGATGAGGCCGGTGTGCTGGTCAACTACGAGGAAGGAACCTCCATGCGCGAATGCCGCGCCCGGGTGCTCGTGAACGCGGCGGGCCCCTGGGCGACGCATGTGGCCCGTGACATCCGGCCCGCAACGCCGGTGCCGCGGGTCGACCTGGTGCAGGGCACCCACATCGTGGTGCCGGTGGCCACCACCGCCGGCATCTACTATGTCGAGGCGCCCACGGACCGGCGCGCCGTGTTCATCATGCCCTGGCACGGGCAGACCCTGATCGGCACCACCGAGACCGAATTTCGCGGTGAGCCCGACCAGGTGCAGCCCCTGCCGGAGGAAGAGCAGTACCTGCTGGAGGTGGCCGGCGCCTATTTCCCCGGCCTGAAGACGCTGACTCGCGCCGACATCACCGCGCGATTCGCGGGCCTTCGGGTGTTGCCAGCCGGCGACGGCAAGGCTTTCGGGCGCTCCCGTGAAACCATGCTGATCGTGGACCGTGACCAGCGTCCTCGCGCGCTGAGCATCTTTGGCGGGAAACTGACCGCCTGGCGCGCCACCGCGAGCCAGGTCATGGAGCGGATCGAAACCTCCCTGCCGCGCCGGCGCAACCGCGCGAGCACCGGGGAGCTGCCGTTGAGGAGATGCGAATGAAGAGTTGGACAGGCGCCGCCGCGCTGCTGCTCCTGGCCCCCCTGGCACGGGCCGCGGACGGCCCTTACCTCAGCCCCACCACGGACCGCGTGCGCATCACGCTCGGTGTGATGCGCAGCTCCGCCGCGACCAATCTGCGCATCGACAGCACCGCGGGAGTCTTGGGAACCTTCATCGATGCGGAGAACGATCTCGACCTCGACCACAGCCGCACCGACCCGAAGTTCCAGGCGCTGATCCGCGTCAGCGATCGGCATCGGTTGCGCTTCGATTACCTGACGTTCGAACGTCGGGGCTTCAAGAACATCGAGAAGGACATCCGCTTTCGCAACCAGCTTCTGGTCACCGGCGATCCCGTGGACTCGCAAATCGGCATCCGAACCTTCGGCATCACCTACGGCTACTCGTTCATCCGCCGTGACCGATTCGAGCTTGCAGGTACCCTCGGTGTGAACCTGCTGGACATCTCCGCGCGGGCCCGGGTGCAGCAGCCCAATCGTCGCATCGACCAGCGCGAGGACCAGGCCGGCCCCTTCCTCACCCTGGGCCTGGACATGACCTGGTCGATCAGCCGCCGCTTCTACCTGGACGGGCGGGTTCAATACCTGAAGCTGCACGTCGACCAGCTTGATGGCTCGCTGGGCTTCTACGAGTTGTCGGCGCTGTATCGCTGGCGCGCGAATGTCGCCCTGGGGCTCGGCTACCACAAGGAGCGCGCCAAGCTCTCCTCGACCAAGGCCATCGAGAGCGGCTTCTTCGACCTCGACACCAAGGGTCCCGAGCTGTTCGTCCGCATCGCCTTCTAGCCGGACGCGCCCGCCCGCCATTCAATCGATGCCAAGCTCGCCTTCCTTGAGGTTGCGAGCCCAGGCCTCTCCGAGCATGTTGATCTGTCGCAGCATTCTCGCGACCTCCGCGGGCGGGCGTTCGGGCTCCTCCTCGAACCACCATTGCATCACCGCCATCGATTGCCAGGCAAAGGAAGTCGCGATCAGCTCATAGGGCAACCGCGGCGTGCGTTTGAGCGCGATGTCGCGCCGCCGAATCCCTTTGGCGGCTAACCGCACGGTTCGTGCGAGCCAGTTTCGCAGTGCCTTGCCGTGCCCCGCACCGCGCAGCACCAGCATGACTGTGTCGCGATATTTCTGCGCGGTGCGACAGAACTCTTCCATCGGATAGTTGGAGTAATGCGGCCAGTGCGCGCGGATTTCCCTGAAGGTGGCGGTCTCGATGGCTTTCAGCGCTTCGCTGGTTACCGCATCCAGCACCGCATCCTTGTCGGTGTAATGGCCGTAAAAGGTGCCACGCGCGACCCCGGCGCGGGCCAGGAGATCCTCGATCGTCACATCGTCATAGCCTTTTTCGAGCGCGAGCTCGATGAGCGCCGCTTTCACCTTGGCCCGGGTTCGCAGCAGCCGACGATCAGTCATGCAGGTGGGCTCGCCATTGACAACCTCGGTTCTTCAGTAGATATTGAACTCCAAGTTCATTATCTTGTATTCAATCAGTTGGGGACTCAATGTTCAACTGGTGGAACGAACGCGAGCTTCCCGATCTGGTGCTGGCCAAGCTGCGGCGGCAACTCATCCGGGTCTACGAGCAATCGCCTGATTTCAAAGCGCGTTTTGATGCGGCGGGGGTCGATCCCCATGCCTTTCGCTCCATGGCCGATCTCGCGCGTTATCCCTTTTACGACAAGGACTTGGAACGCCTCAGCCAGGAGCGGTCGCGCCTCGAACTGGGCCATCCGTTCGGGCTGAACATCGTCTGCGATCCGCGCAGGGTGATCCGGGTCAGTTCGTCCTCCGGCACCACCGGCAAGCCCACTTACACGGGCTACACCCAGGCCGATCGGGAGGTCACGACCGAGATTGGCCGGCGGATGTTCGAATTCATCGGCGGGCAGCGCGGCGATGTGGTGATGCATGCATTCGTCCTGTCGATGTGGATCGCGGGCGCTCCGATTCTCGACATCCTACAAAATTACGGCGCGACGACGGTGCCGATCGGCGCGATGACCGGCGCGCGCCGTTTCGCGCAGGTCGCGCAAGACATGCGGCCGATCCAGGCCAATATGACCCCCAGCTACGCACGCTATCTCATCAACAAGCTGCCGGTGGAGGCAGGGATCAGCGCCGCTGAACTTGGCATCAGGCGGCTGCAACTGGGCGGTGAACCCGGCGCAGGAATCCCGCATGTCCGCCAGGCGTTGTCGGAAGGGTTTGGCGGCGCGCAAATCCATGACGCGATCGGCCATACCCACGCCTCGTTCGTCACCTCGGTATCGTGCGAGGAGCATGCGGGGATGCACTTCCTCGGCCCCGATTACGTCCATCTCGAAGTGATCGACCCGAAGACCCTGGAAATCCTGCCGTGGGAGGACGGGGTGCGAGGCGAGATCGTGGTGACCGCGCTGCAGAAGGAATGCGCGCCCGCCATCCGCTGGCGGGAAAAGGACATGGTGACGATCTACACCAGACCTTGCGCCTGCGGGAAGCCGGGGGTTCGCTTCACCCTCCAGGGCCGGTCTGATGACATGCTGCTGGTTCGCGGCGTGAACGTCTTTCCCCACGCGATCCAGGATGTCGTCGAATCCTTCGCTCCCGCGGTCACGGGGGAGATTCGCGTGGTCCTGCATCAAACCCCGCCGGTTGCCCAGCCCCCGCTCCCGGTCCGCGTGGAACTCGCCGAGGTGGCACAGGGCGGCGATGAGCTGCGCCATCGGATCGAGCAGGCGATCCACGATCGGCTGCGCTTCACCGCGCGCATCGAGTTCGTGCCCGCCGGCACGCTTTCCGGCCGCGGCGCGACGCACAAGGCGCAACTCATCGAACACGCCTATCGCAAGGACGTTTGACCATGACCGCCGCCTCTTCCCAACGCGTCGTCCGCTACGAAACCGAAGGTCCGGTGGCGATCATCACGCTCGATCGGCCGCAGGTTCTCAATGCCTTCAACGCGGCGATGTTTCGTGACCTCGACGAGGCGTTGACGCGGTTCCAGGCCGCGCCGGAAATCCGCGCCGCGGTGATCACCGGTGCCGGCGGCCGGGCGTTCAGCGCCGGCTTCGATCGCAAGGAGCTGGCCGATTTCGACGCCCTGCTGAAGTCCCAGCCGGGGCTATGGCACGGTGGCCTATCGCCCGCCCCTACGCTGTACAAGCCGATGATCGCCGCGATCGAAGGGCATTGCGTCGGCGAAGGGCTTTGCCTCGCGCTCAACTGCGACCTGCGCATCTGTTCGGACGACGCGACCTTCGTGATGCCTGAAGTGGCGCTGGGCATCCCGGTTGTCGATACCTCGGTCGCGGCAACCCGCGTTCTGGGACTCGGTGCCGCGCTGGAGTTGCTGTTGCTCGCAGAGCCGCGCGACGCCGCGTGGGCGCTTCGCGTCGGGCTGGTCAATTCCGTGGCGCCCGCAGGCGAGGTGCTGCCGGCAGCGCTGCGCTGGGCGAAGCGGCTCGCCACCATGGGGCCCGGCGCGCTGGCCGCGACCCGAGAGACGGTTCTGCGGGCCTATGATGTCGATGCGGCGACCGCCGCGCGGCTCGGGCACGCGCTGCGCCGGGTCGTGATCGACAGCGGTGAGACAAGCAGGACGCTGCGCGACCGATGACTCATTCGCCCATCGACATCGCGCCCGAACGCACCTACTTGCTGTCGCCCTGGTGCGCGGCGTTTCCGCTCGTGGCCTATATCGCGTTGCTGATCCTGTTCAGCTTTCGCGGCCAGGTCGACGTGCAGATCATGGCTGGGCTGGGCGTCGTCGTGCTCGTGCTCGGATCACTGCTCGCACGCGACAAGCCGTCCTACTGGCGCTCGATCAAGGATGGGATCGGCCACCCAACCACCACGACGATGACGATGTTGTTCCTGCTCATCGGCGTGCTGGTCGCGCTGATGAGCGCGGGAGGAATGCGCGACGGGATATTGTGGCTTTCGCACCGCATCGGCGTCAGCGGCGCGACTTATATGCTCGTCGCGTTCCTCGCCAGCGCGCTCGTCGCCGTGGCCATCTCGCAGACGTATGGCGCGATCCTGATGATGTTGCCGACGCTTTACCCTTCCGGGGTGGCGTTGGGGTTGCCGCCGGCGATGCTGGTCGGAGCAATCATCTCCGGTGCAGCATGCGGGCAGCATTTTGCCCCGTTTGGCGACACGTCGGTCATTTCCTCCACGACGCAGAAGTTCCGCACACGCGAGGGGTACGCGGATATCGGCGGAGTCGTCCGCGCGCGCGTGCCCTACGTGCTGATCGCTTTCGCCATCGCCGCGGCCGCGCACATGCTGACCGGCCTGAGCGTAGCGGCTGGCGCGATGGCCATGGGCGGGGGCGATCCCCTGGGACTCGTCATGCTGCTGCCAGTGGGGATCATCATCGTGCTGGCGATGGTCAGCAAGTCCCCGCTCCAGACGCTTGCCTACGGTGTCCTGGCCACCATTCTCACCGGTCTCATCTTCCAGCGGTTCGGCATTGCAGCGCTGTTCCCGGGGAAGGGGCCGAGCGGGGCCAGGACGCTCGGCGCGTTGAGCGAGGGCGCGGTATCGCAATTGCCGGTCATCGCCATGGTCATGCTGGTGATGGCGACCTACCAGCTCTTGCAGGACAATGGTTTGCTCGATGCGCTGACGCGTCGGCTCACCCGCATCACCGGCCAGTCGCCGACGCGTGTTGAACTCACGCTGTTCTTCATCTTCACCTTGCTGACCTTGCTGCTGGTCGGCAATGCCTCGAAGGTAACGATCATCGGAGGCCCGATCGCCGACGCGGTTGGCGGACGCGGAGCGGCGCCGATCCATCCCTATCGCCGCGCCAATCTGCTCAATGGCGTCGCCGACGGCGCGAGCTACTTCATACCCTGGCACATCTGGCCCATCGGGGTGGCGAGCGCCGTCGCCGCGCTGGGCACTGACCTTGCGCCGGGGTATGTCCCGCCCACGGCGGCCGCCATCGCCGCGGGAATCTTCTATCCGATGGCGATCTGGGTGGTGATGCTGCTCGCGGCTGCAACCGGCTTCATGCGTCGATTCGAGGGGCTCAACGGGATGGAGCTGTCCCATCCCGCTCCTCTCGACGCGCCGGGTGACGAACAGGGCCCTCGCGATCCTCAAGCGCTCGGGAATCAAGCATGAATTGCATCGGATTGATCGGCGGCATGGGATGGGAATCCACGGTTCTGTACTACCAGGTCATGAATCGCGAGGTCGGACGTCGCCTGGGCGGACTGCATTGCGCTTCCCTGCTGATTCGGAGCCTCGAGTTCTCGCAGATCTCCGAGATGCAGAAGCAACAGGACTGGCCGAGGATGGAGCAACTGCTCTGCGATGCGGCCTGCGAACTGCGCGACGGCGGTGCCCGATGCATCCTGATCGGCAGCAACACGATGCATAGAGTCGCCGACGCAGTGGCAAAGGCGACCGACCTTCCTCTGATCCACATCGCCGACTGTCTGGCGCTGGAAGCGCAGCGGCTGTCGTTGAGCAGAATCGGCCTGCTGGGGACTCGCCTGACACTGGAGCTGCCCTTCTACGCCGAGCACTTGTCTCGACTTGGGATCGAGACGCTGGTACCCGACCTGCCCGAGCGCGAGCGGATCAACCAGATCATCTTTGGGGAGCTGTTCCTGGGGCAGCTCTCCGATGCATCCCGGCTGGATTTGCAGAGCATCATGGCTGGGCTCGTCGATCGCGGCGCCCAAGGCATCGCGCTCGGCTGCACCGAACTGCCGCTGCTGGTCCAGCCTCAAGACTCGCGAGTTCAGCTGCTCGACACCACCCGATTGCACGCGACCGCGGCGGTGGAATTCAGTCTCACCGGCACGCTGCCCGCCCCCGAAAATCCCGCGCGTGTGTCTCACGGGATGAGGAACCGACGGACCACGACTATCGACAAACCCGCTTTTTGCTTGGAAACGCCTGAAAAATGACCAAGGGGAGATACATGAACTCGAACCAGAAACTGTCCTGTGCAATCGCCGCCATCCTGGGCACCGCCGCCATGACGTCCCTGCGCGCCGCAGAAAGCGGCGGCGAGGGGACGGAAGTTCAAGGCCTGCAGGAAATCACCGTCACCGCCCAGCGCCGCACCGAGAATCTGCAGGACGTGCCGATCACCATCCAGGCGCTCACCGGCGAGACGCTGGGGCAACTGTCGGTGTCCTCGTTCGATGACCTGGTCAAGTATCTACCCAATGTCTCGCTGGGCAGCAACGGACCGGCGCAGGGCAACATCTTCATGCGCGGCCTCTCGCTGGGGTCCTTTGGTACGCAGGCCTCGGGAACACTGGGCAATTTCCCGAACGTCGCCGTCTACCTGGACGAACAATCCGGACAGATTCCGAGCCGCAACCTGGACATCATGGCCGTCGATCTGGAGCGCGTCGAGGTGCTCGAAGGACCGCAAGGGACGCTGTTCGGCGGCGGCGCGCAGGCCGGCGTGCTGCGCTACATCACCAACAAGCCCAAGCTCAACAAATTCGAAGGCAACGCCGAGGCCAGCTACGGCATCACGGCGCACGGCGACCCGAATTCCAGCATCAACGCCACACTCAACCTGCCGCTTGTTTCGGACAAACTCGCCGCTCGCGTCGTGATCTACAACGAGTCCCGGGGCGGCTACATCAACAACGTCGCGAGCACCTTCACGCGCCGCGCGACCGACTACGGTATCGGCATCGCAGGCTATGTCGACCCCACGACCGGGCAACTGGCGCCGCCACCCAACAGTCCGGTCATCAACAACTACGCCATCGCCCACAACGCCATCAACCCGGTCAACTACAAGGGCATCCGTGCGTCCCTCCTGTGGCAGATCAACGACGATTGGAGTGCGCTGCTGGCCCAGACCTACCAGAACATGCGCGCCGACGGCGTGTTCTTCCAGTTTCCGAAGAGTTCGGAACTGGTGCCGCTGCAGCCGCTCGAAGTCACGGTGTTCAACGACGCGTACAACAAGGACCGGTTCACCAACACGGCGTTCACCGTCAACGGCCAGATCGGGCGGGCGCACCTGACCTATACCGGCGGTTACCTGGTCCGCAACGTCGAGCAGGTCAACGACTACACCAATTACGCCCGCGGTGTGTATGCGGACTACTACCAGTGCTATGGCGCGTACGCCGGCACGCCCACCTGCTTTTCTCCGAGCTCGGTGTGGCGAGAGAAGGAGTCGAACAAGCACCAGAGCCACGAACTGCGGCTGAGCAGCCCGGATGATCAGCGCATCCGCGGCATCGTCGGTGCGTTCTGGGAAGACTTCAAGATCACGGACAATACTTCCTGGAACTACAGGACCGTGCCCACCTGCGTCGCGGGCGGCGACCCGCTGTGCTTCCAGAGCGTTCAACCCGTGCCGGGGTCGACGGTGAGCGACCCGAATCCTCGCGATGACAGCGTGGCGTTCTTCGAAGACTCGATCAAGACCTACAGGCAGACCGCGTTCTTCGCCTCGGTCGATTTCGACTTGATCCCGAAGGTGCTCACGCTGACGGCCGGGACTCGCCACTACGACTACAAGATGGATTTCGGCGGCACCAAGGTCAGCAGCTTCGGCTGCTTCAACTATTACCCTACGGCGCCCACCGGCCCCTGCACCAGTTTCCCGTACAGCTACGGATGGACTGCCTCCGATGCCGGCCGCAATTCCGAGTTCAAAGGCTTCAAGAGCCGGATCAGCCTGACCTGGCACATCACGCCGGACACCATGGCCTACGCAACCTGGTCGCAGGGTTATCGGCCGGGCGCCTTCAACACCTCGAGCGGGGCCTTGCTCTTCGATCCCTCGGACCTGGACAAGAATGGCAATCCGATCGCGCAGTACCTGAAGCCCCTGAACGTGGCGCCGGATACGCTGACCAACAAGGAGATCGGTTTCAAGAGCGAGTTCCTGAACCACCGCGTGCAGGTCAACGGTTCGATCTATCAGGAAGACTGGAAGAACGTGCAGACGGGATTGTTCAATCCACTGTTGCTGGGCAATACCACCTTCGGGGTCAACGGTGCCGATTACCGCGTGCGAGGCCTGGAACTGCAGATCAATGCGCGCGTCACCAGCGGGCTGACCGTCACCGGCTCGGCTTCCTGGAACCAGAGCGAGCAGCTGAACTCACCCAACCTGGTCAGCAACAATCCGGAGAGCAAGCACTACGGGCAGGTGATCACCGAGGCGATGGACGCGACGGGCAATCTCGCTCCGATCATCAACACCTTCGGCAGCGCCGGTGTACCGACCGCCTTCTCGCCACCCCTGCAGTTCAACTTGCGCGGCCGGTATGACTGGGCGATCGGGGACTATGGGGCGTATTTCCAGTTGGGCGCCGCGCACACGGCACATTCCTACAACAATTCGAACACCGATCCGAGCATCAACGGTGACCTGCCGGCAAACCAGGACAAGACCGTGACGGCGGGGACCTGGCGCTTCGAGATACCGGCCAACACCACCTGGGATGCGGCCTTCGGCGTATCGAAGGACAACTGGAACGTGCAGCTATACGGCCAGAACCTGACCAATGAAAACAAGTCTCTGCTCACCTCGACCTCGCAGTTCATCAAGGCGGAGATGCCGATGCGGCCGCGAGTGCTGGGGTTGAAGTTCGGGCTGAAATTCTGATCGCGCAACGCACCCGATGGCTGGGAGAATACGCAGATGAAATCGACCTTGCCTTGCGGGCTGATGTGCGGCGTACTCGCCGCCCTGCCGCTGGCGGCCGGCTTCGGCCACAGTGCCGAGACGCCGGCCGCTTCCACCGCTCCGCCGCTGCTCATCGATCTGGACAAGTTCGATGCGGCCAAGCGCCTCGTGTCGTTGCCCAACGGCATGCGCCTGGCGTACCTGGAATGGGGCAATCCGCGCGGACGGCCGGTGGTGCTCATCCACGGCTACACCGACAACGCGCGCGACTGGGTGCCGCTGCTGCCCTTCCTGTCGCCGGCCTATCGGCTCATCCTCATCGACATCCGCGGTCATGGCGCCTCCAGCAAACCGGAGTGCTGCTACAACCGCCTCGATTTCGCCTATGACGTCAAGCTCCTGCTCGATGCCCTGCACATCAAGCAGGCGGACATCGTCGGGCATTCGCTCGGCAGCATCATCACCCAGACCTTGGCGGAGTTCTGGCCCGAACGTGTGCGGCGCGTGGTATTGATTTCCTCCTCGGGCGGCACGCCCGAGGGCGCGCCACGCAAGCCAGCATCGTTCGATTTCGTGGCCGAGATCAACAAGCTGAAGGAGCCCATCGACCCCGACTCGCCCTTCATGATCGCCTGGTGGGATTCGCCGCGGCCGGTGAACGCCGAGTTCATCCGCCGCCAGCGGCGCGACGCGGCCGCCATTCCCCTGCGGGTGTGGCTGGCGGTGATCGACCAGGGCCTGGCGGCCGACGATCTGCAGCGCACCTTGCCGCGGCTCAAGGCGCCAGCCCTGCTGCTATGGGGAGAGAAGGACCCCCTCATCGAGGAGCCGCGGCGCCAGAGCCTGCGCGAGGCGCTGCCGGCGGCCACCGTGAAGGTGTTCCCGGGACTGGGACACAACCCATTCTGGGAGGAGCCACGGGACGTGGCGGCCGTCATCAATGAATTCCTCGATGCAAGACCCTGAGGGTCCAGTCGCGCCTGCGAGCGCATCGCTCATCCCCTGCGCGTCGCGACCACCAGTGGCGCCTTGCCACTGATGCCGCGCGGGATCCGCTCCACCCATTGCACCGTCACGGTCACCGGCGCGGCTCCCAGCCGCGCGAGTGCATCGCCGATCTCCCGCCGCAATTGCTCACGCAGCGGGTCCGCGCCAGAACCCTGCACGCGCACGAGCAACGCATCCTCGCCGCCCTCGACCTGCCAGGCATCGATGCCGGCACGCTCCAGCAGGGCGTGGAACTCCTTCGGCTGCACGGTGATACCTGCCGATGACGGGTTGGCGCCCGCCGCCGCGGCATGGAACACCAACGTGTCCTCGGCGCGGCCCGCAATTGCCCTCACGATGCGGAACGGGCGGCCGCATTCACAGCCTTGCGATGAAATCGCCAACCGGTCGCTGATCTCGTAGCGGATCAGCGGTTGCGTGAAACGGCGCAGCACGGTGATGAGCAGCCGGTCGCCGAGCTCACCCTCTCCCGCCGCGCGCCCCTGCGCATCGACGCTTTCGATGATCGCGCCGTCCTCCAGCAGGTGCCGGTTGCCCTGCGCGCACTCGGCCGCGATGGGCGCGTATTCGGTGGCGCCGTAGATGTCCTGGATGTGGGCGCCGAAGGCCTCGCGCGCGAGCGTGCACACCTCCTCGGTCAGGCGCTCGGCGCTGCTCGCGATGTTGCGCAGCCGGATGCGCAGCCGCCCTGCCAGCGCTTCGCGCGCCAGCTCACGCAGCATCGACGGGTAGCTGACCATGGCCTCGGGCTGCCAGTCGTTCAGCGCCGCGACGATCTGCGGTAGTGGCATCACCGCGTCCAGCCGCAGCGCCGGCGCGAGCGAACTCGACAACTCGGCGCCCATGCGCGAGGAGTAGTGCCACTTGACGGTGGAGGCGACGATGGCGGCGCGCGGCGGCCGTCCGCCGCCACTGCCCAGCCAGGCCGGCGGGCGGGTGATCGAGGCGACGCCGCGAATCCACTCCCCGCGGTCGAACAGGAACAGGCCGCGCCGGCCGGTGCTGCCCGAGGTCGCGAGCACGACGTAGCGGCCAAGGTAGCGGCCCGTGCCATCGTCCTGCTCGAGGAACTGCTCGGCCCCCTCGCGCGTGATCCTCGGATCGCATACCAGCTCATCGAAGCGTTCCATCATGAGCGGCTTGTCGAGGATGGGCAGCTGCTCGAGCGGCGCGGCGTCGAGCCCGGCATGGAACTGCTGGTAGAAGCGTGAATGACGCAGTGCATGGCGGCGAAGCCGCTGGAGCTGCGCTTGCTGATGGGCCCGCAGTCGCTCCCGGGTCCAGCGGCAGGAACGCTCCTGCCGGGCTCGCTCGATCAGGACTCTGGCCAGTGTGAGGATGCGTCCGCCCATGACCGCCTTCCCGCGCTTCGCATCGCCGGTTGTGCCGCAGGCTGTTGCGGAAACTATACGCGCCGGGGTCGTCACCGTCGCGGCAGGCCGCGCGCCTGCTCGCTCACTGGTCACGAGGTCAACGGCGTAGAATCAGGGATTCCGCTTCAAGAGTTACCCGTCATGTTCACCTCGTCGGTCGAGCGCATCGCACTGGCCACCATCATCACGCTGCTGGGGATTCCGGTTCTTGCCATGGCCCAGGAAGGGCATGCGCACATGCACGCGCAGTCGGGCGCCGCCATCGCGAACCTCGCGCTCGACGGCGATCACAAGTGGGCCACCGACGCACCGCTCCGTTCCGGCATGGCGGTGATCCGCAAGGCCTTCGACGCAGACCATCCGGCGATCCACAAGGGGATCGAATCCGACGCCCAGTACACCACCCTGGCCGATCACATCGAAGCCGAGGTGCAGAAGATCGTCGCGACCTGCCACCTGCCGCCGGCAGCCGATGGCAACCTGCACCTTGTCATCGCTGACTTGCTGCAGGGCGCCGCTGCGATGCGCGGCCAGGCAACCGGCGCGTCGCGGCACGATGGGGCTGCACGGGTTCACGGTGCGTTGATGGCGTACGCGAAATACTTCGACGATCCGGGCGCGAGTTGACGCCGTCCTTTCGGGCAGCCTGTCAGTCGAGCTGAACCACCGCCACCGACTTCGACGGAAGCTCGAGCATCAAACGCCCGTCCTTCAAGCCCGCGGAGAACGCCCGCGGTTTCACTGCGTCGGGAGACTCGAAGGTGTTGATCGAATCCACCCGTTGCCCGGTCAGCACCTGGCCTTCAGCCTTGCGGGGTGCAAGGCCATCGATGCGGATGGCAAGTTCAGCTGGATTGCGCGGATCGAAATTGATCACCGCCATCCACAGCTTTCCATCCGGCGCCCGGGCGGCCATCGCATCGAGCAGCGGCAGCGATTTGTCGGCGCCCGGGTATGCGCCCTGCGCGAGCGTCAGCGGAATCAGCCGCGCATCCTGGAACGGCGCGTACAGGCGGTAGATGTGGTACGTGGGCGTGAGCACCATGCGCGGACCGTCGGTCAGTATCATCGACTGCAGGACGTTGACCATCTGCGCGATGTTGGTCATGCGCACACGATCCGCATGCCGCGCGAAGATGTTGAGGTTCGTCGCCGCGAGCATCGCGTCCCGCAGCGAGTTCTGCTGCTTGAGGAACACCGGGTTGCTCCCGGCCAGCGGCTTGAGCCACGCGCCCCACTCGTCCACCACCAGTGCAATCTTCTTCTGCGGATCGTAGCGATCCATGATCGCGGCATGGGTGGCGATGAGCCGGTCCATCTTGCGCGTCTCGCTGAGCAGCGCTTCGTACCCCGCCTCGCCGAAATTCGTCGACGGCGACACCATCGGGAATGTGCCGCCGAAGGTGTAGGCGTGCAGCGATAATCCTTCCAGGCCCCAGAAGAACGGCTGCCGCGCCTTCCAGGCCTGCATGACCGCCTCGGTATACGCCGTGTCCTCGCCGTCCGGCCCGACGGCGATGCGGCGCATCCCGCGGGGCCCGGGTTCGAGCGCCGCGAAGTCCGGGTGCGCAGGATCGAGACTGGCCAACCACTCGGGAACCGAACGGCCCTTCTGCGCAGGGTTGTGGTTCAGCACGAAATGGCTGAACAGCTTCATGCGGTCCACGTACGCGCTCGCGCTGAGCGCACCGCCGCAGCCCCAGCTCTCGTTGCCGAATCCGACGTACTTCACGATCCACGGCCGCTCGCGGCCATTGGCGCGTCGTTCGAGGCCCAGCGCGGTCGCACTGTCGACCGTCAGATATTCGAGCCAGTCGGCGGCTTCCTGCACCGTGCCCGAACCCAGGTTGAGCGACAGGTACGCCTCACTGCCGATCTGCTCCACGAAGTCCATGAACTCGTGCGTGCCGAAGGTATTGGGCTCGATGACGCCTCCCCAGTCGGCATTCACGCGGGGGTGTCGCGCGCCGGGCGGACCGATGCCGTCTCGCCAGTGGTAGTTGTCAGCAAAACAACCCCCGGGCCAACGCACGACGGGAACCCGGATGGCGCGCAGTGCGCCCACTACATCTGAGCGGATGCCTCGAACGTTGGGAATGTTCGAGCCGCGTCCCACCCGAAGCGATCCGGATCACGTGCCGGACCGCGGCGACAGCTTCAGGAGCCGGCCCTTGCTGCCATCCTCCAGCACCCAGATCGCACCATCCGGACCTTGCTCCACTTCGCGGATGCGCGCGCCCATGTCCCATTGATCGGCCTTGCTGGCCTGCTCGCCGTCGAGCTTGATGTGGATCAGGGCTTCGCCCGACAAGGCGCCGATGAAGGCATCACCCTTCCACTGCGGGAACAGCGTGCCCGAGTAGATCATGAGGCTCGACGGCGAGATGGACGGATTCCACCAGGCCTTCGGTGCTTCGAATCCATCGCCGGGCGCATGATCGGGAATGTCGCGGCCGTCGTAATGGCTGCCGTTCGAGGCGCGCGGCCAGCCGTAATTCGCCCCCTGCCTGACCAGGTTCAACTCATCGCCGCCCTGCGGTCCCATTTCGACCTCCCACAGCCGGCCGCTGCCATCGAAGGCAAGACCCAATGGATTGCGATGGCCCATCGACCAGATCTGCGGCGGATCGCCCTTGGCGAGCCTGATGATCTTTCCCAGGTTGGTCTTCGGGTCTTGCGCAGGATCGAATTTCTGGCGCTCGCCCGATGAGATGAACAGCGTGCCATCGGCGGCGAAGGCGAGCCGATGCCCGAAATGACCGCGGCCGCTGGTCTTGTCCTGCCTCCAGACGATGGTGAGTCCCTCCAGGTGCGGAGCCTCGTCCAGCACCAACCGCGCATGTCCCACCACGGCGCCGAAAGTATTATCTGCGCCCGCCTCGACCCAACTGAGCCAGATCTGCTGGTTGCCGGCAAAGTCCGGATCCGCCATGACATCGCCGAACCCGCCCTGCCCGCCTTCGGCCACCGCCGGAACACCGGCCACCGCCCTCACCTGGCCGGTGGTGGTGTCCACCAGCAGCAGGCGGCCAGCCTTTTCGGTGACCAATGCGGCCGATGTCTTCGGCACGCCGCTCCCGGGCAGGAAGCTCATTGCCCAGGGTTGATGGAACACGGCCCGCGGTGTTGCCGTGAATGGCAGATCGATCCTCGGCCCATGCGCGCAGGCCGTGCAGGCGAGCGCGAGGACCTGGGCGAGAAAAGCTGTAAGGCGCACCACACTCCACTCCGACGTCCTGGTGAATTGCCGGGCATTATCGCCCATCTGGCAAACACCACCATCGGGTCCCGGCGTCCCGCGCTCATCGTCCTGCATGAGCGCGGATCCGGGTCAGGACCGTCCGGTCACTGGTTCGGCACCCAGGTGACGATGGAGGCGGGAGAGCTGACGGAGCTGGCGGTGCCGCTCGTTCCCCACCAGGGCTGGGTCTTGCTCCAGGTGTAGCCCTTGCTCCAGGTGTAGCCCTTGGTCCAACTCGCGCTCTTCGACCAGGTGTAGCCCTTGCTCCAGGTGTAACCCTTGCTCCAGGTGTACCCCTCGCTCCAGTAGTAACCGGCATTCGACGGAACGCCCGCCGACCAGCTCAAGCCATCTCCCGGCAGCGGGGTCGCCCAGGCCGTCGCGCCAAGGTCCATCACATAGTAGTTGCCGCTGGCGTCACGATTGGCCGGTCCGCCGAAGTGCGTGGTGCCGGCAAGATCCGCCGCCACGTCGAGGCCGATGTTGGCGCAGCCGGTGGCCGAGCCATTGACCGCGGCGAGCGCATTGACGAGGCCCGCGCCCTGCTGGAACACGCTGTAGGCCAACTTGCCTGCTGCGGTGACGGCTGGCCGCGCGCCGGCCATGAGCCGGCACTTGACGGCATCGGGGGTGAGCGACGGATCAGTTTGCAGCATCAGCGCGACGACGCCCGTGGCCACCGCCGCGGCCTGCGAGGTGCCGGACATGGTGAACAGCGAATCGGTCGCGTTCATCGAACCCGGATCGATGTTGGCAAGATAGCTGCTCGAGGGCATGGCACCGACCATGTGTCCGCCGGGAGCAACCACCTCGGGCTTGACGAAGCCCTCGTAGGTCGGACCCGTCGAGGAGAAATTGGCCAGACGGTCGTCGGTGTACGCATAGGGCGTGGAGTTGTCGGTCAGCGCGCCGACGGTGATCACATAGGGCACGTTGCCCGGCACGTCGACGCTCATCGGCGCAGGACCTTCGTTGCCCGCCGCCACCACCACGACGATGCCCGCCTGCCACGCACGCATGACGGCCTGGTTCACCGGATCATCCCAGTAGTCCGACTGCGGCGCAGCGCCGAAGGACAGATTGAGCACGCGGATGTTGTACTTCGCCTTGTTGGCGACGATCCAGTTCAGGCCCGCGATCACATCGGAATAGCGTCCGGCGCCCTGCCCGTCGAACGCCCGCACGATGACGAGGCTCGCCCCCGGCGCGACTCCGAAGTACCCGCCTGCCACGTTCCTCGCGCCGCCGGCGGCGATGGAGGTGATATGCGTGCCATGGCCGTAGGGGTCGCCGCTGACCGTGCCCGTGCCGCCATTCGTCACGTCGATGCTTGCCAGCACCCGCGCGCGGAAGGTCTGCCCCAGGGGCATCCACAAGCCCGTGTCGAGCACCGCGATGGTCACGCCCTTGCCGGTGGTGCCGGCGGCCTGCAGGGTATCGGCGCCCACTTCCACCGGGTAGTTGGTCTGCAGGAGCAGCGTCGGCGTGTCGACGGCGGTGCCGTCGCTGTAGGTGTTGCTGGTGCTCGCGGAATTGACCGCGCTTCGCAGCGCCGTGGCGAGCGCGCCCTGCGTGCGCATCGCACGATCCTCGAGGATGCGGACATGCGCATCGGCCGCCAGGCGCGCCCGCTGCCGCGGAGTCAGCCGCGCAGCGACGCCGTGGATGATGTCGAGGTCGCGTTGCACCGAGCCACCTGCCGAGAGCACCGCCTGTCGCGCGATCGCGGTCCTGCGCGCCTCTACGATGTACGATTGCGTGACCGATTCGGGGGACGTCCGGGAGGTGGATTGCGCCGCGGCCGCACCGGATGGCACACCCGCGAGCAGCCAAAAGCCTACCGCAACCGCATGGACGACCTTCTTGCCTCTGACGCCGATCATCACCCACCTCCGTGGCCCTCGGATCGGGCCCTGATGGCGTGCATTGAACCGCAGTAGGCAGGCGCTGCCCCGGGTTCCTCACTCGCGGAGACAGCAACGAATGGCGAAGCGGGTCACATAATCCGCGGTCAAATCGACATCCGGATCGGCTTCAGGGCGGACACGCGGGATCCCGGGCAGCAAGCAGCTTGCCCAGGACGCTGGTCATCGGCCGACGATCACGTCGATACCTGACAAGATGAGCTGCAATTGACGCCGCGGGATCTTCCCCACCCGCTCGATGAGTTGGCGCTTGTCCAAGGCCACTATCAGCGATACGTTCGCAACGGAGTCCTTCGGCAAGCTGGTCGCCGCTGCGGACAACAACACATTTCCCGGGGCGCGCGCCCATTTCAGGTTGCTCGTCAACGGCACACAGACGACCGTTCCGATACGGCTGGTATTCAGAGCGTCGCATTGGACGACCACCACGGGTCGTCGAAAACCTGGCGCAGAACCCACTGGCTCGCCGAGATCCGCCCACCAAGTCTCGCCCTGGCCGATCACCACTCGGTCTTCTTCAAGACCTGCCGTCCGGCTACAACGGTGAACGCGTCCGGCTCAGGTGCAACATCCCTGACAACATCGTTCATCAGCTCCGTGACACGATCCGGAGCATGTGTTCCGATGAACTCCCCGAGCGCCCGGCTGTAGATCTCGCTTCTCGAGCTCTTCAATCGCCTGGCGAGCGCTTCGGCCTCGGCGAAAACGTCATCAGGAATGGAAACAGCCACTTTCATACCAGTAGTATTACCGATCTGAACAGTTGCGGTCAACCCCGTGGCGTCCGGCCGGCGCCGCTCGCGAAGCGCCGCAACCTTGCTCACTCCCCGGCCAGCAACTCCAGCACGAACCAGTCCAGCCATGCCGTTCCCAGCAGGCGCTCGCGAAAGCCGCAGTGTCCACCGTGTGCGGTCTGGATGATCGAGAGCATCGGCGAAGCATGCAGCCGGGAAAGATCCGCCGCCGGAATGATGGGATCATCGCGGGCGGCGATGATGTGGCTGGGAACGCGCAGCGTGCGCAGGGCGGCGCCGGTGATCGCGTAGCCACCGAGGTAGTCGCGCAGGCTCGGGAACGATGTGTGCCGCAGCACCAACGCCTCGGTCATCTGAGAGAGATTCGTCAGCTCATGCAGATTCGCGAAGTCGTACTGCGCGGGCCATGCCGCCTGCTTGCGCCGCAGCGATCGCCGCCACTTGCCCATGAAGTATCGCCGGTAGAGCATCCGGCCGCCCTCGAGCGCCGCGAGCGTCGCCTGCGGATCGAGCACCGGCGAGATCGCCACGATGCGCGCCAGCGCGGCGGACCCGGGCGGCAAGGCCGCGCCCACGCGCAGTGCGAAATTTCCGCCGAGCGAGAATCCCACCATGGCGCGCCGATGCTCAGGGTAGCGGCGCTCGAGCTCCCGCACCGCGCCCAACACCTCGGGCAGGAGGCAGGAGTGGAAGATCCCCGGGTTCAGGTGATGCGAATCGCCGTGGTCACGCAGGTTGAGGCGAAACACATCGAAGCCATGCTCGTGCAGGTACTGCCCCAGCGTGAGCACGTACAAGGACTGCCCGCTGCCCTCCCAGCCATGCAGGAGTATGGCCAGTTGCGGCGGATCGCGGCGCCGCGGCGGCGGCGAGGCATGGCCCAGGAGCCTCACGCCCTCGCCGCAGTCGAGCACGCAATCCTGGCTCGAGCGCAGGAGCGATGCGCACCGTCGCCGCACGCCAGGGCGGCGCAGCGGAAAGCTCGGCAGGATGGACTGCAGGTCGGGGTGGCGCAGCCAGCGTCGCGGCCGGAACGAAGGACCCGGGAGGCCGTCAGCCGGCACCCGGCTCCACCGAATACTCCACGCGGTTGTTGGCCGAGGCGGCCTTGTTCCAGTCGGCGGCGGAAGTTGCCTCGCTGCGCGGCGGGTAGGCCACGGCGGCCCGCGTGCCGGTGTTGTCCACGGTCACCCTGATGTTGCCACCGCTGCGTTGATGCACGCCGTTGACGAGGTTGGCGAAGGCGACGGACTGTCGCTGGCCGGTCGACTGGGATTCCTCGAAGGGGTTGCCCACCAGGTCGCACTTGCTCACCGGCGTTGCCGGCGCGGCGAGGGTGAAGCCGTCATTGGACCCGCCGGTGAGGCAGAAGGTCCCGGCGAAGCTGGTGACGCGCACCACGCCCCGGAAGCCCTGCGCCTCGAGCTTGCCGAGCATCTCGCGCAGCACGTCCAGGCGCGAACGCTCCAGCGGCGCCTCGCCATAAGGGACGAGTTCGGTACGCACCGTCGAGGCCATGCCCGATGCACCGGCCACCGGCACACCGAAGCCGGCGGAGGCCAGCGGCGCGGCCGCGCTCAGCGAGTTGCTCATGTCCTTGAGCGTTTCGCCGAGTTCCTGCTGGCTGCGCTGGAGTTCCGCGTTGCCCGCCTCCAGCGCCGCTACCTGCCGGCGCAGCTCGTTCACCTGCTCGCCCTGCTGGCTCCACAGGATGCCGAATGCCACCGCCATCACCGCGGCCAGCCCTGCGGCGATGGCCCAGGGCCAGGGAACCGTGGATCGTGGCGAGGCGGCCACGGGCTCAGGCGGCGGCGGTGCGACCGGCAGCAGGTCGCGCATGTCGCTGATGATGCGCGTGGCGAAACTGTCGAGGCTTGCCACCACGAACCGGCGCAGGTCCACGCCCTGGTCCTTCAATGCCTGCTCGAGGCGCCGCGTGCCATCGCCGGCGGACGAGGCTTCGGTGCGCGCAGGATCCGGCAGCTTGGCGACGCCCGAAGCGGGGTCGATCTCGACCGGTTCGAGCACCGGCGCCGACTGGTCGCGGCGATCCGGCAGCAGATGCAGTTCGTAGAGCACCTTGGATACATCGACGGGGCGGACCTGCTTGGGCAGCACGCCCATCGCACCGAGCGCGCGGGCCTGCCCCACGTACAGTTCCCCCTCCTGCGAGGTGTACATCATGATCGGGATGGTCGCGGTCTGCGGATTGCCCTTGATGGCCTGCACGGCCTGCAGGCCGTCCATGCCCGGCATCAGATGGTCCATGAAGATGGCATCGGGCCGGTGCTGTTGCAGGTAATGGATGGCGGCTTCCGCCGACTCCGACATGTCGACCTCGATGTCGTACTTCTCGAGCATCCGCGAGAGGATCACGCGGGCGGACTTCGAGTCATCGACGATCAACGCACGTTTGCGGGCCATGGCATTCATTGACGTATCTTCCCTTCGCGCGGCGCTAGGTTCATCCCGCTCGCGCCGCTATATTACCCAAGCATGAACCACGGCAATGCATGGCGACGCTTTCGGCCGGTATTCGCGCTGGCGGCGCTTTATATCGCATTTGGCTTGACGCTGCGAGTCGCCCTGTGGTGGGCGTTCGGCAGGAACGAGGACATTGGCCCTGCCGCGCTCGGCTGGATGCTGCCGGCGGGGCTGCTCGCGGACGCCGTCGAGTGCCTGTACCTGTTCCTGCCGTTTTCACTGTACGTGTGCTTGATGCCCGACCGCTGGTACCGGTCCCGCCCCAACCGCTGGCTGATCCTCGCCGCCAGCGCCCTCACGATCTTCGGCCTGTTGTACCTGCTTCCCACCGAATTCTACTTCTTCGAGGAATTCGACGCCCGCTTCAACCTGGTGGCGGTCGACTACCTGATGTATCCCACCGAGGTGTTCACCGACATCTGGGAAGCGTATCCCGTGATGCAGATCGTGGCCATTGCCGCGATCCTAGCGCTGATCCTCACCGCCGGCGTCCGTCGCCAACTGGCGACGGGGTTCGACCTGCCGACGCGCCTGCGCGAGCGCCTGCGGCCCTTCGGCCTGCACGTCCTGCTGCTGGCGCTGGCCATTGCCCTGGTGCCCACCAACTTCCTGGCGCACTCGCGCAACCGCATCGCCAATGAGATCGCACAGAACGGGCATTCCTCGTTCTTTCGTGCGCTGCGCACCAGCGAGCTGGACTACCACACCTATTACCGGACCCGCGACCCGAAGCAGAATTTCCAGCGGCTGGTGAAGCAGCTCGGCACCGGCGGCGGTGAATTCACACGCCTGGCCGAGGGACGGCTGGACCGGCGGTTCGCCGGCAACCCGCAGGGGCTGGGCCGGCTCAACGTGGTCATCGTCATGAACGAATCCTTCGGGGCCGAATTCAGCAAGCTGTACGGCGACAAGCGCGACCTGATGCCGAACTTCGACCGCTTCGCGCAACAGGGCATCTGGTTCAGCAACGCCTACTCTTCCGGCACCCGCACGGTACGGGGCCTGGAGGCCATCACCAGCTCCTTCCCGCCGACGCCGAGCGAATCGATCGTCCGGCGCCCGGGCAACAATGATGTGGCCACGCTCGGCAAGGTGCTGCGCGGGGCCGGCTACCAGTGCGTGTTCCTGTATGGCGGCAACGGCTATTTCGACAACATGAATGCCTTCTTCGGCGCGAACGGCTACGAGATCCTGGACCGCAGCAGCATCAAGAAGGTGCGCTTCGAGAACATGTGGGGCGTGAGCGATGAGGACCTGTTCGACCGCGCGCTCGAGCGCTTCGACGAGCTGGCCGCGCAGGGGAAGCCCTTCCTCGGCCAGATCATGACCACGTCCAACCACAAGCCCTTCACGTTCCGGGAGGGCGTGCCCGGCGTGCCACCCGCCGGCGGTGGCCGCGAAGCCGGCGTGCGCTACGCGGACTTCGCGGTGGGCTACCTGCTCGAGCAGGCGCGCAAGCACCCCTGGTTCAACGACACCCTGTTCGTGGTCGTCGCCGACCACGGCGCGCGCGTCTACGGCAAGGTGGAGATCCCGCTCAAGACCTACGAGATCCCGCTGATGTTCTGGTCGCCGGCACACCTGCAGCCGCGCCGCGTGGATGAGCTCACCGGCCAGATCGACATCGCGCCCACGCTCCTCGGGCTGCTCGGCATTCCCTACACGGCGCCCTTCTTCGGGCAGAACGTGCTCGCGCCCGCCACCGGCCCGCGCATCGCGCTGTTCAACCACAACCACGACATCGCGCTGTACCGCGACGGCCGCATGGTCGTGCTGGGCCTGCAGAAGAAATCCACGACCTACGGCTACGACAAGGCCAGCAACTCCTTCACGCTCCTGCCCCGCGATGCCGCGCTCGAGGACCTCGCCATCGCCTACTACCAGACCGCCTTCGAGCAATTCAGGGCTCACACCTACCGGTAGACATCGGCAGGCAGCAGGCCATGCGACAGTGCACCCCAGAGCCCCGGCGCCGCCTGATGGCGGCGATGGTGTCCGGCGTGCTGTTGTTGTTGGGGGGCGCGCCCAGTGGCGCGCTCGACGAGGTCACCCTGGAAGTGGCGGATCTGCGCGGAGCCGGCATCTCGGCACGCGGCATCACATTGCGGCTCTCGGTTCCCGATGCGCACCACATGACGGCGCAGGTGCGCATCGCCAGCCTCGACGCCGGGCGTGACATCGGCACGGTTCGCAACCTCATCATCGACTGCCCCGCCCCGGAGATCCGTGACGATCACTACCGCTGCTCCCGGGCAAGCGTGCGCGCCGACCTGCCACGCATCGGCGCGCAGCGCTTCGGCGCCCGGCTGGACTGGGAGCAGCGATCGCACCGGCTGCGCTTCGCCGTCTCGGGGCTGGCATTGGGCGAAGGCCGCGTGGCGCTCGAGGGAACGTGGGATACGCAGGGCTGGCAGGTGGCGTTCGAGGGCCAGGGGCTGGCGCTGGCGGCGCTGTGGAAGCTGGCGGGCGATCGGCTGCCTGCCATGCCCGGATGGAGCATGGAGGGTTCGTTGCGCACGCTGCACGCCAGCCTCGAGGGAGGCGAAACCCTGCGGCGCGCCAGCATCCGCCTCGAGGCCGAGGCCATCGCGCTGGGGAATCCCGACGGCACCATCGCCACCGACCAGCTCGCCGCGCAACTGCAGCTCGACATCGCGCGGCAAAAGGATCGCTGGACGCTGGAAGGTTCCGCCGACTCCGCCCACGGCGAGGCGCTGGGTGGGCGCTGGTACTGGAACTTCTCGCAGCAGCCCGCCCGCGCGAGCTGGCGCGGCGCGTGGCGTGATGACGGCGTGCTCGTGCTGGAGGCCGCCGAGGCCGGCCTGGGAGCGTTCGCGAACGCCCGTTTCGAGGGCGAGATCGGAACCGCCTCCGGTCCGCGGTTGCGCCGGCTGGGACTTGCCATCGGCGATGTGGACATGGCGGCACTGCCGCCACAGACGCGCGATGGCCTGCTGGCCGGAAGCCCGGTGGCGCAGCTGCAGGGCAAGGGACACCTGCGCGGCCGCATCGACGTCGAGAACGATGCGCCGGTGTTCGCGGATCTTGCGCTGGATGCGTTGAGCCTCGAGGATCGCAGCGCGCGGCTCGGCATCGAGGAGCTGTCGGGGCAATTGCGCTGGGAGAGCCTCGCGCGGCGCCGTCAGCGCGCGGCGTCCGAGGCCGCGGACACCCAGTCGCAGCTCGGCTGGAAGGCCGCCCTGCTGTATGGCGTCGCCCTCGGCGCGGCGCAGGCCCGTTTCACCACCGCCAGCAGCGATGTGCGGATGTTGCAGCCGATGCGCATTCCGATCCTCGATGGTGGCCTTGACCTCAAGCTCCTGCAGCTGCGCCGCATCGGCGATCCCGCCATGAACATCCGCTTCGATGCCACGCTGGACCCGATCAGCGTCGGCCTGCTGTGCCGCGCATTTGGCTGGCCGGAGTTCTCCGGAAAGCTCTCGGGCCGCATTCCCGATCTCACGCTCGAATCCGGTGTGCTCACGCTGGGTGGCGCCCTGGAGGCCAGCGTGTTCGACGGGACGCTCAAGGTCGACAAGCTGCGCCTGAGCGATGCGCTGGGTGCGCGGCCACGGTTGGCCGCCGACGTGGACTTCCGCCGGCTGGACCTCGCCGCGATCACCAGCGCATTTTCGGTGGGGCGAATCACCGGAAGGCTCGATGGCCGGATCAGCGGACTGGAACTCGTCGGCTGGGAGCCGGTGGCCTTCGATGCGCGGCTCGAATCCACCCCCGGCGATCATGGCCGCCGGCGCATCAGCCAGCGGGCGGTGCAGAACATCTCGAGCATCGGCGGCGGTCTCGGCGCGGCGGCCGCCCTGCAGCGCAGCGCACTGCGGTTCTTCAACGAATTCAACTACGCGAGGCTCGGCATCTCCTGCCGGCTGACGAACGATGTGTGCCTGATGGGTGGCGTCGAGCCGCACCCGCCGGGCTACTACCTAGTGAAGGGCTGGGGCCTGCCGCGCATCGATGTCATCGGCAACTCGCGCCGCGTCGACTGGCCGCGGCTCGTGGCCACGCTCAAGGCGTTGCCGGAGTCGCAGGCCGCCATCGGCGAAGCCCCTTGACGCCGCGGCCCGACCCGTTCAGTTTGCGTTCACCCGTGGCCCGGCATGGTGGGCACGGGAGTTGCGATACTCCAAGGAGCGATTCATGAACAGGTTCGTGTTGATCAAGTACGCCCTGCTCGCGGCCACCCTCGCCGCGTGCGTCACCATCAACGTGTACTTTCCTGCCGCCGCGGCGGAGAAGGCCGCGGACCGCATCATCGGCGATGTGATCGGCAAGGCCATCGGCGGCGCCGCTCCCGACACCGGCGCCTCCCCGTCCGGAGCCGACAAGCCGCGCGACCCGCCGGGATCGGCACCGCCCGACAGCTCGTCGAACCTCGCGCCGCGCAGCACCGTGCGCATCGCCGTCGCACTGGATCGCGTGCTGCGCCTGGTGGTCGCGCCGGCACAGGCCGCCTCGCCGGACCTGGACGTCTCCTCGGCGGCGATCCGCCAGATCACCGACGCGATGAAATCACGCCACGCGCAGCTCGCCCGCTACTACGACTCCGGGGCCATCGGCTACACCGCGGACGGCATGGTCGAGGTGCGTGACGCGAATGCCATCCCGCTCGCGGAGCGCAACTCGGTTCGCAAGTCGGTGGCGGATGAGAACCGCGACCGCAGCTCGCTGTATGCGGAAATCGCCAACGCCAACGGACACCCGGAGTGGGCCGCCGACATCCGTGCCACCTTCGCGAAGCGCTGGGTGGCGAACGCAAAGCCCGGCTGGTACTACAACGACGGCAGCGGCTGGAAGCAGAAGTAGGAACGCCGGGCGCGGCATGTTGCACGCCGCGCGCTCCACGCGGCGTGCAACGCGCGGTGTGCAGCGCGCGGCGACCGGGGGCGCCGCCCCGACGCTTCAGGCGTCGGGCTTCTCTTCCTTGTTCTGCGCCATCCACACCAGCGCCGCTTCCACGTCCTGCAGTTCCGCCGCGCTGAAGCCCGTGAGCCGCGAGGAGGTGGATTCGGCCTTGCGGCGGTTCAGCTCGTCGTTGGCGACCTTGTGGACCCACACCAGGCCGCGGCGAACCTTGGAGGTGAATTTCTGCTGTTTTTCCTCGCTCATCATCCGGCTCCTTGAAGTAACGGTGAGCCGCAGCCCTCAACGGCATGCGGCCGATTCCAATTCCTGCCCATAACGCTCGAGCACACCGGCAACGAGGCCGATGAAATGGCGCGCCTCGTCCCAGCGGCCTTCCTCGATCGCCTCGCGCACGCCAGGCATGGTCTTCACGCTGTAGCCCGTATGGAAGCCCGGAGCGTAGATCATGTGCGTGTACCAGGGCCGCCCCGGCAGGCCATGCGGCTCGGTCAGTCTCGACTCGAGCGCGGTGAGCAGCCGGTTGCAACGCTGCCGCCCCGTGGCCGATTGTGAATCCGCAGACCGCAAAAGTCGATCGTATCGTCCGTCGAAATCGATGGCGCGCTCGCCCAGTTGCGACACAGCGCGTTCCAGGGGCGAAAAATCGAGCACCGGCACGAGGGGCAATGGCGCAGGCGCTTCGCGGCGGACTTGCGGGTCGGCCGCGAGCCTGAAGGCGTTTTCCTGCAGCAGCGCGCGTTGCCGCTCGGCACGGCTGCGCATCCCTTCCGCCAGATGCTGTAATTCTTGCACGTAGGTCGACATGCCATGGCTCGCGTCGCGGGCGCGGAAGGGCAGGAGCGTCGCCTGCGCGGCACGCAGCATGAGGTGACCCGCCAGCTTCGACATCACCACGCCATAGCTGAACTGCGGATCACCGAAGCGCCGGTAGTGATCGAAGGAATCGTAGGCCGAGTGGTACACGCCGTACTGTTCCTCACCGGAGAACTGCAGATCGAGCGAGGCGATGCCCAGGTGCTGCAGGAAGGCAGAGAAGTCCGAGCCCGACCCCAGCGCACCCAGCGGCAGCTCGTGTTCGACGGCGGGCGGCGGCTGATCCTTGTCGAAGGCCGTGGTCCGGGCCGCCGCCTGCGCACGCGTCACCAGATCCGTGCCGGTCTCGGGATCGGTGAGGGCGGCGGCGGCCTCGTGCACGAAATGCCGCAGGCCCTGGCTGCCGTCCGCTTCCAGCAGCCCGCGCATGTTCATGTCGGTGTTGATGTACAGCGCGGCCTTCCCGGACAGCTCCTGCGCATGCGTCTCCACCCACTCGGTCGACCCCACGAGGCCAGGCTCCTCGCCATCCCAGCTGGCGTAGAGCAGCGTGCGACGCGGACGCCAGCCGCGGCGCGCAAGTTGCCCGATGGCCTTGGCCTCGGCGAGCCAGGCCACGTGCCCGGAAGATGGATCCCCCGCGCCGAACACCCAGGCATCCCGATGGTTGCCGCGAATGATCCACTGGTCCGGCAGCTCGCGTCCCGGCAGGGTTGCGATGACGTCGTACAGCGTCTTCATGCTCCAGTCGGAGGACACCTGCAGGCGCACACGCGCGGGTCCTGGCCCCAGGTGATAGGTCTGTGCGAGCGCGCCACGCCAGGCCGCGGGCGCCACCGCACCCCCGAGGGCCGCGAGCAGCGGTTGCGCGTCGGCCCGCGAGATGGGCAGCACGGGGATCGACAGGATGGTGGCGGCCTCGGCGATGGGCAGGCGCTTCGCATTCGCCGTCGCGCCGATGCCTGGCGTGAGCGGGTCTCCCGGATACACGACCATGTCCTGCACCGAGCCACGTTCCACGGCATCGGCGGGGCGCCAGCCTCCCACCGGGTAGACATCGCCCTGGAAGAATCCGTCCTCGTGGGGATCGGAATAGATGATGCAGCCGATCGCACCGTGCTCGTGCGCGAGCTTCGGCTTGAGCCCGCGCCAGCCACCGCCATAGCGGACGATGACGATGCGGCCGCGCACGCTCACTCCCTGCCGCTCCAGCTCGAGGTAGTCCGCCGGCATGCCTTCATTCACGTAGACCAGCTCGCCGGTGACATCACCATCGGCGCCGTAGACGTTGTAGGGCGGCAGTGCATCGCGGACCTGCGCCGAGGAGGCATCTTCCGCGGGCAGTGCTTCGACCAGCCTCGCCTGGTAGCGGGTCGGCCCGAGCAGTTCCAGCGACACATGCTTCGGCGTCGGATACAGCACGGAGAAGGTCTCGATCCGCGCCTGCCAGCCCCAGGATCGCAGCAAGTCCCGAACGTAGAACGCGTTGTCGCGGCCATGCGGGCTGCCGACGTGGTTGGGTGCCGATGACAGCCGCTGCATCCAGTCGTGCAGGTCGCGGGCATCGAGGCCAGCATCGAATTCACGCTCCAGGGCGAGCTGCGCCGCCGCCTCGTGCTGCGTGAACCCCAGCAGCGCCGGTGGCTGCATGCCGGCCGGAGTTGCCGCATCGCCGGACGCGGCGGGACCCGCGGCGGGACCCGCCACCACGGGCGCCACGGCGGCGAACAGGGCGGCAACGGCCGCGCGCAAGCTCATCCTGGCGCGCTCAATCGCGGATCCCCGTGCCACGGTTCAGCAGGAACACGGCGAGCGAGAACATGAAGATCGCCGAGACCGCCATGATGCCGAAGGCCAGGCGCAGGTCCACGTCGGTGGCGCCGAGGAAGCCGTAGCGGAATGCGCTCACCATGTACAGGATGGGATTCGCGTGCGAGGCCGCCCGCGCCCAGTCCGGCAGCATGTTGATGGAATAGAACACCCCGCCCAGGTAGGTCATCGGCGTCAGCACGAAGGCCGGGAACCAGGAGATCTGGTCGAAGTTCTTGGCGAACACCGCGTTGATGAATCCGCCCAGCGAGAACACCATGCTCGTGAGCAGCACCGCCACGGCGATGGCCAGCGGCTGCTGCACGGTCAGGTGCGTGAACTGCAGCGCCACCAGCGTGACCACGCTCCCCACCAGGAGTCCCCGCAGCATGCCCCCGCCGATGTACCCCGAGACGATCAGCCAGTTGGGGAGCGGCGAGACCAGCAGCTCCTCGATGTGCTTGCCGAACTTCGCGCCGAAGAACGAGGAGACGACGTTGGCGTAGGAATTGGTGATCACCGTCATCATGATAAGCCCCGGCGCGATGTACTGCATGTAGCCGTAGCCGCCGACCTCGCCCACGCGCCGGCCGATCAGGCTGCCGAAGATGACGAAGTACAGCGTCGCCGTCACCACGGGCGGCACCAGGGTCTGGCCCCAGATGCGCGCGATCCGGCCGAACTCGCGGATGATGATGGTCTGGAAGCCGATCCAGTCGGCGCGCGCACGCGACGGGCTGCTCATGCCGGCATCGCCTCACGCGGTCCGTTGTCGACGAGCCGGATGAACAGCTCCTCGAGCCGGTTGACCTTGTTGCGCATGCTCGTGACCGTCAGCCCCTGCGAGGTGAACTGCTCGAACAACGCGTTGAGGCTCTGCTCCTTGGTGAGCTCCACCTCGAGGGTGTGATCATCCACCAGCATCGCGGCGAACCCCTCGAGCACGGGCGGGGCCAGCAGGGGCGCCGCGAGGTTGAACAGGAAGGTCTCGGCGTGGAGCTTGCGCAGCATATTGCCCATGGTATCGCGCTCGATGATGCGGCCACCGTCGATGATGGCGATCTGCCGGCAGAGGTTCTCCGCTTCCTCGAGGTAGTGCGTGGTGAGGATGATGGTGGTGCCGCGGTCGTTGATCTCGCGCAGGAACACCCACATGCTGCGGCGGATCTCGATGTCCACGCCCGCCGTGGGCTCGTCGAGGATGAGCAGGCGCGGCTCGTGCATCAGCGCACGGGCGATCATCAGGCGGCGCTTCATGCCGCCGGAGAGCGATCGCGCGATGGAGTTGCGCTTGTCCCAGAGCTGGAGCTGCTTCAGGTACTTCTCGGCGCGCTGCCGCGCCAGGGCGCGCGGGACCCCGTAGAAACCTGCCTGGTTGACCACGATGGTCCAGCAGGTCTCGAACATGTTGAAGTTGATCTCCTGCGGGACCAGGCCGATGCAGGACTTGGCCACCTCGAGCTCGCGGTCGATGTCGTGACCGAAGACCTGCACCGTGCCGCCGGTCTTGTTCACCAGCGAGGTGATGATGCCGATGGCCGTGGTCTTGCCGGCGCCGTTGGGCCCGAGCAGCGCGAAGAACTCGCCTTCAGGCACGTCGAGGTCGATGCCCTTGAGCGCCTGCACCCCGTTCCTGTACGTCTTGGTGAGGTTCTTGAGCACGAGCGCGTTCATGACAGGGGCGCAAGACTAAACCGCCCGCGCCGCACCGCGCAACGGCTTGCCAGGGACGGTGAAACGTGGTCGTTTCAGATCAGGCGCGCAGCCGCACCGCCGCCGCGATCTGCACGCCCAGGAGCTGCGCCCGGCTGAACTCCACGGAACCCGGCACGCAGGTTGCGCGCGTCAGCAGGTGCCAGAAGAGCTGCTGGCGGGGCCAGCGAAGCGTCAGGTGCGCAAGCTGCGCCCCGGCCAGCGCCGGCAGACGGTCGAGCGTGAGTCCGGCGAGATCGCGGGCAGTGCGATCGCTCATGCCCAGCACCAGCGGGGCGGAGCGCGGCCGGGTCTGCGCCAGGTGCCAGGCGAAGAAGATCCCGAGCTGCACGAACTGCGCAGCCGAAGCGTCGATGACGTGCGAGTCCTCGATATGGTTGCAGGCGCCCGCGCCCAGCAGCATCGCCCAATGCGCCTCCTCGGCGAAGCGCAGGTCGAACAGCGCATACGGCGCGAGTGCGATGGCCTGCAGGCGGTCCTCCGGGAAGTGCCCGATGCGACGTGACAGCCCCGGCGGCACCGGCAACCCCCACGCACCACCCGGTCCGGCGGCGACGAGGTCGAGGAAGCGCCGGTTGAGCCGGCACAGGGAGGACAGGAGCGGCGCCGGCAGCAGCGGCTCCCGCTGTACGGGGGTGGGGATGGCTTCCTGCACGACTTGGACTCCTTGCGAGAATCGGCGTGAACGGACGAGTAACAACCGTCCGGGATTCGACTAAGATGACTATTAAACTTTGTGAAAGAAAAATGTCAAATAGTTGGAGGCCGGAAAATCATGAGAATCTCCGATGACCGCTACAATCGCGACCGCCAGAACATGGAGGTCGCGGTCCGCCTCATCCAGCACGAGGCACGAACGCTGACCATTCGCGAGTGGACCGGCCTGTCCGACGATCGCATCCGCAAGCTGTATCGCGCCTACGTCGCGAACCAGGGACCGCGGCGGGTGCCGCGCCATCGCGGCAAGCCGCCGCGCCAGACCTCGTTCTTCTTCCGCAATCCCGACCGGCACTTCCAGGCGGCGCAGCTCGCGAGCCTCTACCTGGTGCTCGGCCTGCTGCGCACCACGGCGGTCGGGGTGGAGGCGCGCGCGGAGCTGCGCTCCCTCGCCACCTGCGTGCTGCTCTGCCAGGCGTACGAGACCTATTCAACGCTGCACGCCGCGGCCGAACGCCTCTCCTTCGAGCACGCGTGGTTCCTGCTGCTCGCGCTGACCCGGCGCCGCGAGATCGGCCTCATCACCTGCCCGGGCTGCGGCGGGGTGACGCTGCGCGACCTGCTCTCCCGGCGCGGGTCCACCTGCCGCCATTGCGAGCCCGGCAACCTGCAGTTCGATTTCGGCGACCCCCACGGGTAGCTCGCGGAGGGACTGCTAGAATCCCGCACATGCACCGAAGAAATGTGTTTGCGGGTCCCTACCTGGACCGCGTGGCCCATTTGCGGCACGACGCCCGGTGGCTGGCACAGGCCCTGACGGATGCGCGAAGCGTCGCGATCCCGGTGTGGAACTCCCACAGCCTGATCGCGGATCCCCTGGGCAGCCTCGCAACGCCGGGTGGTCGCGCCGACAGCCTGCGCGCGGCGTACCTCGACCTCGCCTCGATCCGACAGGGCGGCGCCTCGGTCGGTGAGTTCATTTTCCTGGGAAGCCGGGGAGATGCGCATTACTTCGCCTGGGAAATCGAGGCGAGCGAACCCCCGGAGCTCAGGGACGATGCCCGGTTCCAGGACCTGCGCACCATCTCCGCGCTGCTGGATGCCGAGGAAGCGGGCCTGCTGGCATACGCGCGGGCCATGGTGTCCTGGCGGCGCACGCACCGCTTCTGCGGACGCTGTGGCTCGCCCACCGCCCCGGAGAAGGGCGGCCATGTGCTCCGCTGCACCCAACCGTCCTGCGGGCATGAAACCTTCCCGCGGCTGGATCCGGCCATCATCGTGCTGGTGAGCGATGGCGAGCTGGCGCTGCTGGGCCGGCAGGCCTCCTGGCCCGCCGGCCGCTATTCCACCATCGCCGGCTTCGTCGAGCCAGGCGAGTCCCTCGAGGATGCGGTCGCTCGCGAGGTCGCCGAGGAGACCGGGGTGATCGTGCGGGACGTGCAATATCACTCCTCCCAGCCCTGGCCTTTCCCCTCCTCCCTGATGCTCGGCTTCGTGGCCCAGGCGGCGAGCCGCGAGATCCGGCTGCACGACCAGGAACTGGAGGATGCGCGCTGGATCAGCCGCGAGGACATCCTCGCCGGCCGCGTGCTGACGCCGCCGAACCAGTCGATTTCCTTCAGCCTGATCGAGCAATGGTTCGACGCGGCGGGTGGCCGGCGGCTGCGCGAGGTGGCCGGAAGCACGCCGTGGCCCACGACCCGCTGAAGCCATCCCGGCTTGCCCTGCTCGCCTGCGTGGCGATGCTGCTCTCGTGGCCCGCCCGGGCTGACATCGCGATCGAGGTGACCGGCGTCGATGGGGACATGAAGCGCAACGTGCTGACCTTCCTGAGCCTCTCCCGCTACGCGTCCCGCGACGACCTGGACGCCGAGACCATCGAGCGCATCAGCCAGCGCGCGCTGCCCGAGGTCAAGTCCGCGCTCCGGCCCTTCGGCTACTACGATCCCAAGGTCACCTCCTCGATGACCCGGGAGGGCAGCCACTGGCGCGCCCGCATTGCCGTCGATCCCGGAGCGCCGGTCATCATCCGGGAGGTCGACCTGAGGATCACGGGGCCGGGGGAATCGGACCGGGTCTTCCGCGCCGTGCTGGCGCGCTCGACGCTCCATGTGGGCCAGCAGCTCAACCACGCCGACTACGAACGCGTGAAGGGCGACCTCGAGCGCACGGCCGCCTCGTTCGGTTACCTCGATGCGCGGCTGGAGCGCCACGAGCTGATCGTGGACCCCGAGGGTCTCGCCGCCAGCGCCCACCTGCAACTCGAGACGGGGCAGCGATACCGATTCGGCGCCACGACCATCACGCAGGATGTCATCGACGACGACCTGATGCGCAAGTACCTGCGCTACCACGACGGCCAGCCCTTCGACACCACCTCGCTCCTGCGCACGCAGTTCGCGCTGGACGACAGCCAGTACTTCGCCACCGTCGAGGTGTTGCCCGGCGAGCGCAACCCCGCTGACCTCACCGTGCCGGTGGACATCCAGGGCACTGCCAACCGCCGCAACCGCTACAGCATCGGCGCCGGCTACGGCACCGACACGCGCTACCGGGGCACGCTTGCCTGGGACAACCGCCTGGTAAACCGGCACGGGCATCGCTCGCACCTGGAGATCAAGGCGTCGGCCATCACCCAGCAGCTCAATGCCAACTACATCATTCCGGTGGGTGATCCCGCACTCGAGAAGTTCAGCATCGAGTCGACCTACGGGCGCAGCACGCTGGGCGACATCACCACCACCGGCCTCATCGTGAAGCCCGGACTCACGCAGGTGCTGGGCAACTGGCAGCGCGTGTTCTTCGTGCAGGTGAACCGCACCATCAGCCGCACGGAGACCACCCGCACCTCGGACTTCTCGCTGATCCCGGGCATCAGTTATGCCTCGATCCCGCCCGGCATCTTCGGCCAGCCCGTCGCCGGTCGCGGCCTGTACGTGGAACTCTCCGGTTCGCATTCCGCGCTCGGTTCCAACTCGAATTTCCTGCGCTTCTTCGTGCAGGACGACCAGCGCTTCGACCTCTCGCAGCGATGGCACCTGCTGCTGCGCGGCCAGCTCGGCATCTCGATCGTGTCCGAGTTCTCCGAGCTGCCGGCCTTCGAGCGCTTCTTCGCCGGCGGTGATCGCAGCGTGCGCGGCTTCGCGCTCAACGACCTGAGCCCGGTCAACGACAAGGGCGAGAAGATCGGTGGCCGCGATCTCGTGGTCGGGAGCGTGGAGATCGAGCGCGACCTGCCGCGCAACTTCGCATTGGCCGCGTTCTTCGACGCCGGCAACGCCATGAATTCCTTCAACGTGCCGCTGGAATACGCCGCAGGGCTGGGCCTGCGCTTCAAGCTGCCGGCGGTGAGCATCGGCGTGGACATCGCGCAGGCTCTCTCGCGGACCGACCTGGGGCCGCGCCTCCACCTGAACATCCAGCCGGTGTTCTGATGAAGCGAAGGGTACTCATCGTCACCGCGATCGTGCTCACGCTGTTCGCCGTGCTGCCGGTGGCCGCCGTCTACTGGGTGCTGTACAGCGAGAGCGGGCTGGCCTTCGCGGTTGGGCAGCTCGACCACCTGCGCGGCGTGGTGCGCATCCGGGTGCAGGGCGTGCACGGCACGCTTGCCGCCGGCGCCAGGTTCGACCGGGTGGAGGTCGAGCACGAGCGCGTGCTGGTGCAGGTCGGCTCGCTGTCCTTCCGGCTCGAGCCTCATGCGCTGCTGCTGCAGACCGTGCAGGTGGAGGATCCGCGTGTGGCGAGCGCACGCGTCGAGGTGCGCAGCGCCAGCCACCCCACCACCCGTACGACGCCCCTGCATTTCCTGCCCTCGTTCCTGCGGATCTCCGCGCGCGGCGCACGGATCGACGCCGCCGCCGTGCGGCTGCCGAACCGCCACGAGATCAAGGCGAGCCAACTGCAGGGCACGCTGCTCATGACCTCGCGCGACATCATCATCACGCAAGGCTTCGCCAATGGCGGCTTCTTCACCGCCCGCGGCCGCGTCGAGCTGGGCGCGGCCGAACCGCTCACCCTGGGCGGCGATGTGGACTGGACGCTGGAGTTCGCGGACCGGCCAGCGTGGCGCGGCCATGCGCGGGCCCACGGCGATCTCGAGGACCTGCAGGTCGGCGCCGAGCAGGTGTTCCCGATTCGCGCGCAGGTGCAGGGCCATGCCCTCGCGCTCACCCATGGCGCGCACTGGCAGGCGCAGGTCCGCAGTTCCTTCATCGACTTCACAGCGCTCCACCCTGCCGCGAAGATCGCGGCCGCCGACATCGACCTGCAGGTCAGCGGCGACCTGCATGGCATGCAGGCGCGGGGCTCGTTGCGTCCCACCACCCTGCCGACCGGGCGGCTCGAGGTCAGTGCCCGCGGTCCCTATCCCACCCGGCTCGTGCGGCTCGACAGCGTGCGCATCGATGCGGCGGGCGGCGTGCGCGTCGATGCGCAGGCAACGCTGGATTTCACCCACGGCGGTCCGGCGCTGGACGTGCGCGGCGAGACCGTGAACTTCCGCTGGCCCATCCTGGGCGAATCCGTGGTGTCGGCCCGCACCGGCCGCTTCACGCTGGACGGACCGCGGCTCCCCTACCGCATCACCGCCAGCGGACCGGCGGCCATCCCGAAGCTGCCGGCATTCGATGCGCAGGCCAATGGGTTGCTGTACGCCGACCACCTCGAGCTGGAACAGGGCAGCGCGGGCTGGCTCGGCGGCCGGCTGGATGCACGCGGGTCGCTGTCCTGGACGGGACGCAATGCCTGGAGCTTTGCCGTCCATGGCGAGAAGCTGGACCCTGCGCGCATCGACGGCGTCTGGCCGGGCCGCCTCGGCTTCACCGCGCAGGTGCGCGGCGCCGGACTGAATTCGGGCGCCGACATCGACCTCGACCTGCAGCGCGCCTCGGGCCTGCTGCGCGGCGAGCACCTCGAGGCGCGGGGCCGCGCGTCACGGCGCGGCAGCAACCTGCGGTTCGAGCGCGTCGTGGCAAGCCTCGCCGATGCGCACCTGACCCTCGATGGCACCTTCGGCAATCCGCGCAACATCCGACTCGATCTCGACGCCCCGCACCTGGGTCGCGTGGTGCCGGGCCTGGAAGGCGGCATCACCGTGAAGGGTCGGATCAGCGGGCCGCCGGCCACCGCCAGACTCACGGGCACGCTGGTCGGGCATGATCTCGCGTTCGCGCCGCTGACCGCCGGCAACGTGAGCGCATCGGCCGACATCGACCTGTCGGACCAGCGCGGTTCGCACCTGGATCTCGAGGCGCGCGCCGTGAAGGTTGCGGACCGCGACCTCGGCAAGATGGTCGCAAGGCTCGAAGGCCGCGCCTCCGATCACCGCTTCGACTTCGACACCACGGGCGGACTGATCGACATCCACGCGCGCGTGGATGGCTCCTACGACCCGAAGGGCTGGCATGGCCTCGTCAGCGAGCTCGGGCTGCGCAACACCGACATCATCGACGTGCACCTGCAGGCCCCCGCCGCGATGCGCCTGTCCCCCGCCGCCGCCGCGCTCGAGCCCTTGTGCCTCGTCGGCACCAACGAGCATGTCTGCCTGCGCGGCGACTGGGCGCGAAAGGGTGCCTTCGATGCGCAGGCCAGCGGCACGGGCATCCCGCTGCGGGCGCTGGGAACGAACCTGCCGACCAAGCCCGAGTATCTGGGCATGCTGGCCTTCGATGCGCAAGCGCGCGGCCACACGCTCGATGATGTGACCGGCCATCTGTCGATGGACCTTGCCGAGGGCAAGCTGCGCTACAAGCTGCCCAGCGGGCGCGAGGACGAGGTTCACCTGGGCAGCGGCCATGCCGAGATCATCGCCGCCCCCGCGCAGGTCACCGCCAAGGTGCACCTGACGGCCACGCAGCAGAGCTTCCTCGACGTCCGGCTCGCCGGCATCCGCACCGCCGGCCAGAGTCCCCTGCAGACGCCGATCAGCGGCGAGATCCACACCCAGGCGCACGAACTCGGCTTCCTCGCCTTGCTGGTGGACCAGATCGACCGTTCGGTGGGCGAAATGAACGCCGATTTCACCGTGACGGGCACGCTGGGCGAGCCGCGGCTCGACGGTGCGATCCGGCTGCAGAAGGGCGAGCTCGACTTCTACCAGGTGAATCTGCTCATGCGCGGCATCAATGCGCGCATCGACATCGCCGGCACGCAGCTCACCGTGCAGGGCGGCGCACAGATCGGCGAAGGCAAGGTGCAGGTCGCGGGGGATCTCGCGTGGCGGGATCGCCGGCCGGCCGGCCAGGTCAAGCTCACGGGCGAAAAGCTCATGCTGGTGAACATCCCCGAGCTGCGCGCCGACGCATCGCCCGACCTCACCTTCAAGGTCGAAGGCCGCCGCATCGACGTGAATGGCACGGTGACGATTCCGTATGCACGCATCAAGCCGGCGGATCTCACCGGTGCCCAGCTTGCCTCCGGCGATGAGATCATCCTCGGCGAGCAGAGCATGGGCGAGGACATGCGCCTGCAGGTGTACACCGACGTGAGGCTGGTGCTGGGCCAGGATGTCACGGTGGACAGCTTCGGGCTCACGGGCCGGCTCACCGGCAGCGTCACCGCGAGCAGCGACCCCAGCGGCCATGCGCGCGGCTCGGGAGAACTCAAGGTCGAGGAAGGCAAGTATGCCGCCTATGGACGGCAGCTCGACATCCAGCGCGGACGGCTCATCTTTTCAGGCGGCCTGGTCAGCGACCCCGCCGTGGACCTGAAGGCGGTGAAGGTGTTTCCCGACGTGACCGCCGGCGTGAACGTGCGTGGCAAGCTGCGCAATCCGCAGATCAGCTTCTTCTCCGACCCTTCCCTCCCCCAGTCGCAGATCGTCTCGGTGCTGGTGGCGGGCGGCACCATCGAGTCCCTGCAGCGCAGCGGCACCCAGCAGGTGGGCCAGGCGCGCAACGAACTGCTGGCGCAGGGAGGCGCCATCGTCGCGCAGCAGCTCGGCGCAAGGCTCGGCGTGGAGGATGTCGGCCTCGAATCCGACACCCTGAACCAGACCTCCCTGGTGCTGGGGAAATTCCTGAACCCGCGGCTGTATGTCAGCTACGGCATCAGCCTCACGGAGTCGCTCAACACCGTGAAGCTGCGCTACACGCTCGGGGACCACTGGACGATCAAGACCGAGGCCGGCGAGAACCGCAGCACCGATCTGGTCTACACGATCGAGCGCTGAGGCCGCGCGGCATCCTCGTTCAGGATGCCGCGCGGTTCAACGCCGATGCGTCGACGTCAGAAATCGGCGGGGTTGCGCGGCTCCGCGCCCACGCCGTTCGCGTCCGGTGTGACCGCCGGTGCCGGCGCCGTCTCGAGCAGCGAGGGCTGCACGATGGGCGCGGGCTTCGGTGCGGGCGGTGCGATGGGTGCCACGGCCGGCTTCGGCGCAGCCTTCGGTGCAGGCTTTGGTGCAGGCTTTGGTGCAGCGACGGAGGGCTTCACTGCGGGCCGGGCTGCCGGTGCCTTCTTCGCGGCGACCTTCTTCTTCGGCGCAGCCTTGCGGGCGGGTGCCTTCTTCGCAGCGACCTTCCGCTTCGGCGCAGCCTTGCGGGCGACTTTCCTGGGAGCCGCCTTGCGCGCCTTGGACCTGGCCTTGCGCGGCGCGGCCTTGGCGGCTCGCCCGGTCTTCCTGGCCTTGGTCTTGCGGGCCTTCCTTGCGGTCTTTGAACGGGTCTTCGTCGCCATCGTTTTCTACCTCATGAAGTGCCGATCCCCGCGCTTGAGATTAGCCGTGAAACCAGCGCGTGTCACTAGCGTCCCGGCCGTGCTGGCAGCGAGGGGACCCATCGCGTAACCTTTCGCCGCATGCATGCATTGCAGGAGGTCTGGATCCGTCCCCGCAAGGTTTTCCGCGAACTGGCGGTACGGCCGGTGGGTGCCGTGGACTATGTGTTGAGCGCCGGCCAGGGGGTCGCCCTCGCGCTGCTGTTCAGCCGCACCAAGGACATGGGGCAGACCGAGGAACTCGGACAGATCCTGTTGCAGGCCCTGGCGCAGGGAACCATCAGCGGAATCGCCTGGATCTGGATCCAGGCCTGGATCTACACCTGGCTGGGCCGGCAGGCCGGGGGCGTGGCCAAGAGGGCCCAGGTGATGCACGTGCTCTCCTACGGCAGCGTGCCCCTCATGGCGACACTGGCCGTTTGGTGCCTGGCGGCGCTGGTCATGGGCCGGCAGGCCTTCATGGAGCACCCGACCGGCGAGACCGACCTGTTCGTGGTGCTGCTCATGGGGGTCCAGACCCTGGCCTACGTGGTGCCGGCCCTGTGGAGCGTGGTGCTGCAGATCATGGGCCTGTCGGAGGTCCACCAGGTCCGCTTCCGGGGCGCGCTGGGCACCTGGCTCCTGGGCCAGGCCGTCCTGACCCTGCTGGCGCTGGTCTTCCTGCTGGCCGTGGGCATGCCGCTGCAGCCGGCCTGATCTCGATCACAGCGTCACGGCAGGCATTTGTTACAGTGCCCGCCATGCCTGAATCCGGCCCGACCGCCCCGATACCGCCGGCCCCCGGGCCACAAGCGGAGCTGGAAGCCCTGCTGGCCTCCCGGGCCGCCCTCATCCTCATCCAGAGTCAGGATGAGAACCGGGTGCTGGAACTGGTGCGCTCGGCGAGCCTGCGGGTGCACCGCCCGCGGGGGTGGGGCGTGTTCCAGTGGCGGGTGACGGAAGGGTTGTCGCGCATGGACGTCGAGCTCGGCGGGCCGCAGCGCCACCTCGCCGACCCAGGCGAGCTGCTCAAGCACCTGAAGGTCACCCCCGTCGCCGGCATCTATGTCCTGCTCGATTTCCACCCCTACCTGAGCGATCCGGTCAATGTCCGCCTGCTCAAGGACATCGTCCTGGGCTATGCGCAGGTGGCGCGCACCGTGGTGCTGGTGTCGCATGCGCTGGCCCTGCCGCCGGAGCTTGCGCACCTGGCGGCCGAACTGCAAATCGCCCTGCCCTCGCTGCAGGAGCGCCGGACCATCGTCGATACGGTGATCGGCGAGTGGAACTCGCTGCGTCCCGGTTCGGCGCCCACACCCTCGCAACTCCCGCCGCGCCGCGTCCAGGTGGACCCGAAGGCGCTGGAGATGCTGCTCGAGAACCTGCGCGGCGTCTCGGCCGCGGATTGCGAGCGCCTCGCCCGGCAGGCCATCTTCAACGACGGCGCCCTGACGGCGGCCGACCTGCCGAGCGTCTTCGAGGCCAAGCAGCGCATGCTCACGCGCAACGGCGTGCTGAGCTACGAGCACGACACCACCCGCTTCGCCGAACTCGGCGGGATGCGGCGGCTGCGCGACTGGCTGCTCGCGCGGCGCGAGGCCTGGTCGGGCGATGCGCCGTTCGATCCGCCCAAGGGCGTGCTGCTGCTGGGCGTCCAGGGCTGCGGCAAGAGCCTGGCGGCGAAGGCGGTCGCGGGCGTGTTCGGCGTGCCGCTGCTGCGGCTGGATGCCAGCGCGCTGTACAGCAAGTGGCACGGCGAATCCGAGCGCAACCTGCGTGAATCACTGGAGGCGGCCGAAGCGCTCGCCCCTTGCGTCGTCTGGGTGGACGAGATCGAGAAGGCGATGGCCGCCGGCGAAGGCGACAACGGCACTTCGCGCCGCGTGCTGGGTCATTTCCTCACCTGGCTGGCCGAGCCGCGCGAGCGCATCTTCGTCGTCGCCACGGCGAACGACATCACCGCGCTCCCCCCGGAACTGGTGCGCAAGGGACGGTTCGACGAGATCTTCTTCGTCGACCTGCCCGCCGGCGTGGCGCGCGCGGAGATCATCCTCATCCACCTGCACAAGCGCGGAATCCGCGTGAGCCGGGAGGAGCTGGCGCAGCTCGTGGAGGCCAGCGCCGGGTTCACGGGAGCGGAGATCGAGCAGGCGGTGGTGGCCGCGCAGTACGGGGCGCACGCCCGCCGCGAACCCGTGACCGCCGCGCTGATCGCAAGGGAGATCGGCATCACCCGTCCGCTGTCGGTGGTGATGGCCGAGCAGGTCGGCGCCCTGCGCGACTGGGCGCGCGAGCGCACCGTCGCTGCGGATTGAGCCCGTCGGCGGCGGCCTCGCCAGCGGCAGCCTCGCCGGCCGGCGCTACTGGTATCCCTGCACGATGCCGCCATCGACCTGCAGCGCCGCACCGCTGATGTAGCTGGCCCTCGCGGAGGCGAGGAACACGACCACATCGGCGATCTCGCGCGGCTCGGCGATGCGCCGCTGCGGGATGCCGCGCGCGATGGAGTCCTCCACGGCCGCAAGCGCGGCGGCGCTCTGCCGGGCCTTCGTCCCAAGGATCTCCTGCACGCGCTGGGTGCGCGTCCAGCCCGGGCACACAGTGTTCACCAGCACATTATCTTCCGCCACCTCGTTGGCCAGGGTCTTGGCCCAACCCAGCACGGCCAGCCGGATGCTGTTGGACAGCAGCAGGTTGTCGATGGGCTGCTTCACCGAGGAGGAGGAGACGTTGACGATGCGGCCCCAGCGCTGCTGGCGCATGCCCGGCAGCACGGCGCGCGTCATCCGCACGGCCGACATCAGCGTGAGTTCGACGGTGCACTGCCACGCGGCATCATCGACGGTGGCGGTGTTGCCCGGCGGCGGGCCGCCCACGTTGTTGACCAGCACGTCCACTCCGCCGAAGGCTTCACGCACCTGCGCGAACAGCGCTGCCGCGGCCTCCGGCTGGGACAGATCGGCGGGGACGGCAAGCACGCCCTGCGACCCTTGGCGGTCCAGTTCCCGCAAGGCCCGATCCAGGTGCTCGCGGCTGCGCGAGCAGATGGCCAGCCTCGCCCCTTCGGCGAGGAATCCCCGCGCCGTGGCCAGACCGATGCCGGCGCTGGCGCCCGTGACCAGCACCCGTCGACCCTTCAACTCGAGATCCATGCTCCTCTCCCCCTTCGCACCGGCGTTACGGCAACACCTTCAGCAGGAACTGCCGGATGTCGGCGATCTCCTCCATGCACACCGAATGCGCCATCGGATAGTCGTGCCACTGCACGGCATAGCCCAGGCGCACGAGCAGGTCGCGGGAGCCCTTGCCCACGTCCACGGCGATCATCGGATCGAACTGCCCGTGCCCCATGAAGATGGGGGTGGCATCGTTCGCCGCCTGCCGCTCGGTCGCGAGCCGGGCGGCGGCCGGCACGTAGCAGGACAGCGCGAGGACGCCCGCCAGGCGCTGGGTCAGTCTCGACATCGTATACAGCGACACGGCCCCGCCCTGCGAGAAGCCGGCCAGCACCACCCTTTCGGACGGGATGCCGCGCGACTTCTCGCGCGTGATCAGCTCGATGACCTGCGCCATGGAGGTGCGGAAACCCTCGAGGTCTTCCGCGCTGTCGCGCTCCAGGCTCCTGATGTCGTACCAGGCGCGCATGCGCATGCCATTGTTCAGCGTCACCGGCCGGATCGGCGCATTCGGGAACACGAACCGCCAGGCCCGCTCCCCCGGGCGGACGATTTCGGGGACCACCGGCTCGAAGTCATGGGCGTCGGCCCCGAGACCATGCAGCCAGATGATGGCGGCGTCGGGGTGGGACCGGGTCTCGATGTCGATGGTTTCCAGCAAGGCTCTCTCCGGCGGCGGGCGGTGCGGGTGCGGGTGCGCGGATGATACACCGGAGCCTGCGGCGCAACGTGAACCCACGCATTGACAGGGCGTGCATTTTTATGCAGGATGCGCGCAAATTTATGCAACGACCCCCGTCATGCTGACCCCGCACGATGAAGCCAGCGCGCCCGCGCGGCGGCAGGCGCTCGCGCGCATCCTGCGCACCGAGAGCGTGGGACGGCAGTCCGAGCTCGTGCGCCTGCTGCGCAAGCAGGGTCACGAGGCCACGCAGTCCTCCATCAGCCGGGACCTGCGCGAGCTGGGCGTGGCCAAGCTGGGGGACCGCTACGTGCTGCCCGAGCCGGCCACCGCAGTGCGTGATGACTTCGCCACGCTGCGGCAGTTCGTGCGCGGGTTGCAGGCGGCCGGTTCCAACCTCACGGTGCTCAAGACCACGGTGGGCGCGGCGCAGAACGTCGCGGTGGCCATCGACAGGGCTCAGTGGCCCGAGGTCATCGGCACCATCTCCGGCGATGACACCATCTTCATCGCCACCGCGGGGGCGCGCGAGCAGCGAAAGCTCGGCGACCGTCTTCGCGCCATCTTCCGCGTCTAAGAAACCCACATCATGAGCAGCAGCAAAGCCTCGGGCGGCGAGCCCATTCTCCTGGCCTTTTCCGGCGGACTCGACACCTCGTTCTGCGTGCCGTGGCTGAAGGAAACCTACGGCCGCCCCGTCATCACCGTCACCGTGGACACCGGCGGCATCGATGCCGCCGGGGCGAAGGTGCTGGCCGAGCGCGCCGCGCAGCTCGGCGCGCTCGAACACCACCTCATCGACGCGCGCGCCGACTACGTCGAGCAGGTGCTCAAGTTCCTCATCATGGGAAACATGCGCCGCGGCCAGCTGTATCCCATGTGCGTGGGCGCCGAGCGCGTGCTGCAGGCGCAGGTCATCGCCAGGATGGCGCTGCAGATGGGCACGCGCATGGTGGCGCATGGCTGCACGGCGGCTGGCAACGATCAGGTGCGCTTCGAGGTCGCGCTGCGCACCCTCGCCCCGGACCTCGAGATCCTCGCACCGGTTCGCGACCGCGCCTTCAAGCGGCCCGAGCAGCTGAAGTACCTGGAGGACAGGAAGCTCCCCATCCCGCCATACGGCGCCGCCTACTCGGTGAACCGCGGCCTGTGGGGCGTGACCATCGGCGGCAAGGAGACGCTGACCTCGGCGGGCAGCATCCCCGAGCAGGCCTGGGTGCTGTCGAAGGACGCCTTCACGCGTCCGCGGGGCGAGGAGCGCCATCGCGTCGGTTTCGAGCGCGGGGTACCCGTGAGCCTGGATGGCGAGCGCCTGTCCGCGGTCGCCATCATCGAGAAGCTCGAGACACTGGCCGGCCCCTTCGGCATCGGCCGCGGCATCCACCTGGGCGACACCGTCATCGGCACCAAGGGCCGGGTCGCCTTCGAGGCGCCGGCGGCCGAGGTGCTGCTGAACGCGCACCGCGAACTCGAGAAGCTGGTGCTCACCGGGCGCCAGGCGCGCATCAAGGACCTCGTGGCCCAGCCCTACGGGGACCTGGTGCATGAGGGCCAGCACCTGGATCCCGTCTGCCGCGACATCGAGGCACTGCTCCTGTCCTCGCAGGCCCGCGTCACGGGCGAGGTCAGCCTGCTGTTCCGTCCGGGGAGCCTGTTCGTCGAGGGGGTGAGCTCGCCCTACTCGCTCATGGCCGCCTCCAAGGGCGTGTACGGCGAGGCGGCCGGCGAATGGACGCCGGCCGATGCGCTGGGCTACTCGAAGATGCTGGCGCTCACCGGCATCTTCCACAAGCGCGCGGGTGAGAACCGGCAGGGAAAGGGCTCATGAATTCCATGCGCACCGTGTTCGTCGACAAGATCGCCTCGGTCACGCAGGCCTGCTCGCTGTCGCACGAAGCGCGTATCTCGGCGGACATCCCCTGCGAGGAAGGCGTGGTCGTGGTGGTGGAGGTGCTGAACAACAAGAGCACCTACAACACACTCGAGCTCACCAGCGGCCGCATGGCCAAGGTCACCAAGGGCGACATCGTGGCCGGCGCGCTGGGCCACCGCAAGGCGCTGTTCGGCTACTCCGGGCACATCCCGACCGCACTCAAACCCGGCGATGTCATCCAGATGCTCAACATCGGCGGCGTGCTCGGCGTGTGCGACTCGGCCACGCCCGACAAGGGCAAGCCCTTCGACTGCAAGGTGCTGGGCACCGTGCTCACCTTCCCCTATCTCGGCGAGCGCATCGGCGTGCCGGCGCGGGTGGGCTACAAGGCGCTCGACTACTCCGCGCCGCTCGATGCGCACCAGGTGCCCGTCGTGGCCCTCGCCGGCACCTGCATGGAAGCCGGCAAGACCGCCGCCGCGGCGGCCATCATCGCGCGCATGCGCCATCGTGGGCTGGTGGTGGATGCCTTCAAGGCCACCGGTGTCTCGCTGCGCCGGGACATCATGGCCTTCGAGGACTCCGGCGCTCGCCGCACCATGATCTTCACCGACTTGGGGGTAGTCACCACCACGGCGAAGTGCGGCCCGGCGCTGACCCGCGCCATGCTCACCGAGATGAGCGCCGGCAAGCCCGATGTCATCGTGTTCGAACTGGGCGATGGCCTGCTCGGCACCTACGGCGTCGAGGCCATCCTGCGCGAGCCCGACATCCGCGCCGCGCTCACCGCGGTGGTGCTCTCGGCCAACGATCCGGTCGCGGCCTGGGGCGGCGTGAAGCTGCTGCGCGAGCGGTTCGAGATCGAGCCCTGCGCGGTCACCGGCCCCGCCACCGACAACCAGGTGGGCGTGCAGATCATCCGCGAGCAGATGAACGTCGAGGCATTCAACGCCATCTCGAACCCCGCCGACCTCGGCGACCACATCATCTCGCGGCTGGGCCTCGCGGCAAACCTGCCCGCGGCCGCGAACGAATGAGCACGCACACACCCGCGGTGGTGCTCGGCGGCACCGGCTACGTCGCCGGCGAACTGCTGCGGCTCATCGATGCGCATCCGCAGCTCGAGCTGGCGGCCGTGCTTTCCGACAGCCAGCCGGGCGAGCCGGTGGCCAAAGCCTTCCCGCACCTGCGCGCGGCCTACCCCGACACCCGTTTCGCCAGCCTCGCCGAGATCGAGTCGCTGCTCACGCGCACGCCGCAGACGGCGCTGTTCTCCGCCGCGCCGCACGGCGTCTCCGCCGCGCTGGTGGATGGGCTGCTGAAGGCGGCGGAAGGTGCCGGCACCCGCGTGCATTGCGTGGACATCTCGGCCGACTACCGCTATTCGAGTGCGGCGGCCTATGAGGCGGTGTACAAGCACCCGCACGGCGCGCCCGCGCGCATCCGCGATTTCACCTGTGCTCTGCCTGAGCACCTGCGTCATGCGCCCACACCGCATGTCGCTCATCCGGGCTGCTTCGCCACCGCCACGCTCCTCGCCTCGGTGCCGTTGATCAAGCTCGGCCTCACCGAGCCCAGGCTGTTCGTCAGCGGCATCACCGGCAGCACCGGGTCGGGACGCAAGCCGGTGGAAGGCACGCATCACCCGCAGCGGCACAGCGACCTTTACGCCTACGGCGCGCTGGCGCATCGCCACGAGCCCGAGATCACCGCCTGCGCGCGGGCCGCCACCGGCATCGAGGCCCAGTTCAACTTCGTGCCGCACTCCGGTCCCTTCGCGCGCGGCATCCACGTGACCGTGCAGGCCAGCCTCGCAGGCTCGCTCGGCAGCGCCGCCGCCGTGCACGAGTTCCACGACTTTTACCGTCACTGTCCGTTCGTGCACGTGTCCGACACGCTGCCGCGCGTGAAGGACGTGGCGGGGAGCAGCTACGCGCACCTGGGCGCCGTCAGCAATGGCCGCAGCATCGCCGTGATGTGCGCCATCGACAACCTCAACAAGGGCGCCGCCGGCGGCGCGGTACAGTGGATGAACAGACTGCTGGGCTGGGACGAGACCCTGGGCCTGCGCGCCACCGCGGCGGGCTGGACATGAGTCCGGTCGCGCAGGCGCACGCGAGCCATCTCGCCAACGTGTTCGCCCAGTATCCCATCGAGGTGCTGCGCGGTGAGGGCGTGTGGCTGTACGCGCGCGACGGGCGCAAGATCCTGGATTTCTACGGTGGCCACGCGGTCGCGGGCCTGGGCTATGCGCATCCGCGCTGGCTCGCGGCGCTCGAGCATCAGGCGCGGCAGATGGCCTTCCAGACCAACGCGCTGCCCATGCCCGTGCGCGAGCGCGCCGCCGCGCGGCTGGTGAGGTTCGCGGGGCTCGGGCTCGACACGGTGTTCTGGGTGAACAGCGGCGCCGAGGCCAACGAGAACGCGCTGAAGCTCGCCTTCAAGGTGACAGGGCGTCCGAAGGTAGTGGCGCTGGAACGTTCCTTCCATGGCCGCACCGCCGCCGCCGGCGCGCTCACCTGGGGTGCCGCAGGCAAGTGGTACGGCTTTCCTCGCGCACCCTTCGATGTGTGCTTCACCCCGCGCGATGACCTCGAGGCACTGGACACGGCCATCGACCGGCACACCGCGGCCGTCATCGTCGAGCCCGTGCAGGGCGTCGGCGGCGCCTACGATCTCGGCCAGCCCATGCTGGCGGCACTGCGGCGGCGCTGCGATGAGACCGGCGCGGTGCTGATCTTCGACGAGGTACAGTGCGGCGTGGGCCGCACCGGCCGACCCTTCGCCGCGAATGCCTTCGGCGTGGCGCCCGACATCCTCACCACCGCCAAAGCGCTGGGCAACGGCTTTCCCGTCTCCGCCCTGATGATCTGCGATGCCATCGCCGCGCAGATCCGCCACGATGACATGGGCACCACCTTCGGCGGCGGGCCCATGGCCTGCGCGGTGGCCGAGGCCGTCATCGACACCATCGAATCCGAGCAGCTCATGGCCAACGTGCAGCAGGTGTCGGCCTACATCCGAAGCTCCTGCCAGGTTGGACCGGTCACGGGGTTCCAGGGCGCCGGCTTCCTGCTGGGCCTTAGGACCTCGCGCCCGGCGAAGGAGGTGCAGGCGGCGCTCATGGAGAAGAACATCCTCGCCGGCACCAGCGGCGATGCGCACGTGCTGCGCCTGCTGCCCGCCTACATCATCAACGAAGGCCACGTCGACCAGCTCAGCGATGCGCTGGCCAGGATCCCCGCATGACGAGGATCCCCGCATGACCAAAGGTCCCCCATGAAGAAGTTCCTCGACCTCGGCGATCTCGAACCCGGAGAGGTTCGCGAGCTGCTCGCGCTGGCGCAGCGGCTGCAGGATCACCCCGAGCCCACGGCACTGGCCGGCAAGGTGCTGGGCCTCGTGTTCCTGAACCCCTCGCTCCGTACGCTGGCCTCCTTCCAGGCCGGCATGGCGCGCCTGGGCGGCAGCTCGTTCGTGATCACGCCCGGCCAGGGAACCTGGCAGCTGGAGACGCGGCTGAATGCCATCATGAACGGCGGCGCCGCCGAGCACATCCGCGAGGGCATCCCGGTGCTGGCCTCCTACTGCGATGCGCTGGGCGTGCGCGCCTTTGCCGAAGGACGCAACCTGCAGCACGACCTGGATGAGTCGCTGTTTCGCATGATCGATGCGCTGTGCGGAAAGCCGCTGATCAATCTCGAGTCCGCCGTGAACCACCCCTGCCAGGCGCTGGCCGACTGGAAGACCCTCGATGATCTCGGCGTGCCGGCGCGCGGCCGGTTCGTGCTGTCCTGGGTCTACCACCCGCGCGCGCTGCCGCTGGCGGTGCCGGCGGCGACGCTGCACATGGCCGCGATGCGCGGCATGGAGGTGGTGGTGGCTCGTCCGGAAGGCTACGCCCTGCCACCTGCGATCATGGCGAAGGCCCGCACGGCTGCGGCCGCCGCTGGCGGCTCGGTCACCGAGACTGCCGATCGTGCCGCGGCGCTCGCCGGTGCGCATGTGCTGTACGCGAAGGAATGGGGCACCACCACGTACTACGGGGATGCCGAGGCCGACCTCAAGCTGCGCGCCGAGCTGACCGACTGGTGCGTGCGCGAGCCCTGGTTCCGCACCACGCTTCCGGATGCGCGCTTCATGCACTGCCTGCCGGTGCGCCGCAATGTCGCGGTGGCCGACGAGATCCTCGACGGCCCGCGATCGGTGGTGAAGCAGGAAGCCTTCAACCGCATGGTCGTGCAGATGGCGGTGCTATACCGGCTGCTGCGCAAGTGATCTTCGAGGGAGACAGAGCATGATGAAGAACCGACCCGATCCGTCCATCGCCGTGCGCGCGCTGCGCAGCGCCGCGCCCTATATCCGCATGTACAAGGGCAAGGTGTTCGTCATCAAGGCGGGCGGCGCCGTGTTCAACGACGAGGCCTCCACCCGCGGGCTCATCGAGCAGGTGGCCATCCTGCACCAGGTGGGCATCAAGACCGTGCTGGTGCACGGCGGCGGACCACAGCTCGACCTGCTGCAGAACCAGCTGGGCATCGAGACGCAGATGGTGCAGGGCCGGCGCGTCACCGACCAGAAGTCCATCGACGTGACGGCGATGGTGCTCAACGGCCTGATCAACACCCGGATCCTGGCCATCTGCCGTGACCTCGACATCGAGGCGGTGGGCTTGAGTGGCGTGGATGCAGGCCTGATCCGCGCGCACAAGCGCGCACCGGTGCGCCTGCACGACAGCAACGAGACCGTGGACTACGGCTTCGTCGGCGACATCGACTCGGTAGACTCCAACGTGCTCGAGAAGCTCCTCGACAACGGCCTGATGCCGGTGGTGAGCCCGCTGTCGGCGGACTCCAGCGGCACGCTGCTGAACATCAACGCCGACACCGTGGCGGCCGCCATCGGTGGCGCCCTGGCGGCCGAGAAGCTCATCCTCTGCACCGGTGCCAACGGCATCCTCGAGCGGCTCGAGGATCCGGGCTCGGTCATCTCCTACACCGACCTCAAGGGACTGAAGCGGCTGCGCGACCAGGGAAGCCTCAAGGATGGCATGCTGCCGAAGGCCGCTGCCATCGAGAACGCGATCCGCCGCGGCGTGCGCCGCGTGCACGTGATCTCCTACAAATCCGGCGACGGCGTGCTCGCCGAGGTGTTCACCAACGAAGGCACCGGCACGCTGGTGGTCGCGGACCTGAACGCGCTGTCACCGGCCGAGCAGAGCGCGCAGTGACGGTCGAGCGCGCAGTGACGGTGGCCCGATGAGCCGCCTCTGGGACAAGGGGACTCCCCTTGACGCCAAGGTGCTCACCTACACGGCGGGCGATGACCACGAGCTCGACAACCGGCTCGTGCCCCACGACATCGAGGCCAGCATCGCGCACGCGCACATGCTGCACGAGGCGAGCCTGCTGTCGGCGCAGGACCTGGCGGCGATCACCGCGGCCCTGGTGCAGATCGGCGCCGAGCATGCCCGGGGCGAATGGCGCGTGACCCTGGAGCTCGAGGATTCGCAGACCGCACTGGAGCACCACCTGACGCAGAGGATCGGCGCCGCCGGCGGTCGCCTGCATGCCGGCCGCTCGCGCAACGACCAGGTGCTCGCGGCGCTGCGGCTGTACCTGCGCGAGACGGCCACACGCCTCGCGCGTGCCGCAGAAGGGGTCGCGGAGGCGCTCGACCGCTTGAGCGCCCGCGAGGGCAAGCTCGCCCTGCCCGGCTATACCCACATGCAGCAGGCCATGCCCTCGAGCGTCGCGCTGTGGTGCGCCGGGTTCGCTGCCGAGATCCGCGATGATGCGGTGGGATTGCTGGGCGCGCTGCGGCGGATCGACAAGAACCCGCTGGGTTCGGCCGCGGGCTACGGCACCCCGGGCCTGCCGGTGAACCGCGACGCGACGCGCAAGCGGCTGAAGTTCGCCGTGGTGCACGAGCCCGTCACGGCCGTGCAACTCTCGCGCGGCAAGGCCGAGGCGCAGCTGGCCTTCGAAATCACCCTGCTCACGCAGGACCTCGCGCGCCTGGCCGCGGACCTGCTGCTGTTCTACACGCAGGAGTTCGCCTTCGTCAGCCTGCCGGAAGGATTCACCACCGGCTCGTCGATCATGCCGCAGAAGCGCAATCCGGACGTGTTCGAGTTGATGCGTGGCCGCGCGAGCCTCGCGCAGGCGGCGCTCACGGAGATCCTCGGCATCACGCAGAAGCTCACCTCCGGCTATCACCGCGACCTGCAGCTCATCAAGGCGCCGTTGTTCCGCAGCATCGATGCCTGCGAGCAGACCCTCGACATCCTGCCGCAGGCGCTCGATGGCGTGCGCTTCGAGCCGCAGAACATCCAGCTCGATCCCGGCATCCATGCCGCGGAAGCGGCCAATGCGCTGGTCGCCCGCGAGGGCATCCCCTTCCGCGAGGCCTATCGCCGCATCGCGATGCGGTTCAAGCCGGCGAAATAGCTCCCTTCGGGGCCCTGCGCCTCGTTATCATGCCGGGGCCGAGCCTGCCGGGATGGCAGTTCGCCCGTTTCCAAACCAGGAGACCCTTGCATGACCCTCGACTCCCGTTCCTGCGCGCTTCCCGCCGCCCTCGCGACCCTGCTGTTCGCCGGCGCCGTCATCGCGCAGACCCCCCCGCCGGCCGGCGTCGCCAAGGCGGCCGCCAGCGCGGCCAGCTCGCCGGCCGCTCCCGCCGCGGCGGCAGCCCCCACGCCGCCCCCGCCGCCGGCCATCAATGCCGAGCAAGCCAGCTACGATTTCGGCGTCACGTTCGGAGAACAGCTTCGTCATGCGGGCCTGTCGCAGGATCTGTCCATGGACGCCCTGACCCGCGGGCTCAAGGATGCGTTCGGCGGCAAGAAGCTGGGCCCAGCCGACCAGCAGCAGCTCTCGCAGTACGTTCGCGCCGTGCGCGACCAGCAGGGCGTGCGCAACAAGGCCGCGGCGAAGGAATTCCTCGCCGGCAACGCGCACCAGGCCGGTGTGAAGACCACGGCCTCGGGCCTGCAGTACAAGGTCATCGCCGCCGGCGATGTGAAGGCGGCATCGCCCAAGCCGGATGACCAGGTCACGGTGAACTATCGCGGCAAGCTGCTCGATGGCAGCGAGTTCGACAGCTCCTATACCCGCGGCCAGCCGGCCACCTTCCCCGCCAATCGCGTCATCAAGGGCTGGCAGGAGGCGCTGGTGATGATGAAGCCCGGCTCGAAATACCAGCTCTTCGTACCACCCGAACTGGGCTACGACCTGAATTCCCCGCCGGGCATCCCGCCCGGCTCGCTGCTGATCTTCGATGTAGACCTGGTGAGCATCCAGGCCGCACCCAAGGCCAACTGAGCGGCGCGCATCGCGGTGCGGTCGCGCCGGCTGCGGATCAGCCGGCGCGAGGCCGCTTCAGGCCAGGTGGCGGAACTCGTTGCGCGCGAGGTAGGGGTCGATGCGCGTCAGCAGGAAGTACGCCGCGCCGTGCATCAGCCGATCCAGTACGGAGCAATGACTTGACCAGTCCGATGGCACTGGTCGCGACAGCCCGCAGTCGACGTCGATGCGCGCCCGCACCTGCTCGGCGAGCACGGCGCTGGGGAGCCTGACGAGCAGCTCGAAGTTGAGCTGCAGGCTGCGTGTGTCCAGGTTCGCCGATCCCACGTACACCACCTCGTCCACCACCAGGAGCTTCGCGTGCAGGATCTGCGGCTGGTATTCGAACAGCCGCGTACCGCTGCGCAGCAGACCCGGATACAGCGACTGGCTGGCCCAGCGTGACACCGGCACGTCGCTGTGACCGGCCAGCAGCACGCGCACCGTGCCGCGGCGGTTCACCCGGGCCAGGAGCCTGCGGATGCGATGGGAGGGCACGAAATAGGCCGCCACCACATCCACCCGCCGCGCCGCGCGCAAGTCGGCGTGCAGCGTCTGGCGCATCAGGGCGCGCGAGCTGCCCGGTCCGCCGATCAGCGCACAGGGCGCCTCGCGGTCGAGCCGCTGCTTGCGCAGGAAGCGCGCCAGCGCAGGCACCTCGCGCCGGCGCAACGCGGCCGCGCCGAACAGCGCATCGAAGCCACGCCGCAACTGCATGGCCACCGGTCCGTCGATCCGCACGCCGAAATCGCGCCAGCCGCGTTCGATACCATCGCCGTCGTATTCGCTGGCGACATTGAACCCGCCGACGATGGCGGCACGATCGTCGCACACCACGAGCTTGCGGTGATTGCGGAAGCTCCAGCGCAGCAGGCGCCGCGGATTGAAACTGCGCAGCTCGGCGCCCGCCGCGCGCAGGCCATCGTTCCACTCCGGCGGAAGCCACGAGGATCCGAACGCATCGACGAGCACGCGCACGGTGAGGCCCCGGGCCGCGGCGCGCATCAGCGCGGCCCCGAGCCGCGTGGCGGCCTCGCTGGCCGACACCGTGTAGAACTCGACCTCCACGGTTCGATGCGCCGCATCGATCATCTGCACCATGGCCTCGAACGCCGCGGCGCCGGTGTGCAGCCAGCGGAACTCGTGCCCGAGCGCCGTGCAGCCCTGCGGCAACCGGAGGTCCGATGCCTCGCCGGGTCCCGCGGCTGCCTGGATGCCGCCTGCTATACTGGATGCATGCTCCATCGTGCGCCCCTGCTGCTGCTCGCCGCGCTTGCCGCCGGATGCGGCCAGAAAGGGCCGCTCATCCTGCCCGATGCGCACACGCGCGAGCCGGTGATGAGGCCCGCACCTGCGACGGCCACGACCCCTGCGCCATCCAAGGACGAGCGCAAGAAACCTCCGCAGTGAACTGCCGCGGCAGGCCGCACCCGCTCGCGGCCTGACACTAGCGATACACCACGCCGCCCTTCATGACGAAGCCCACGTGACGCAGCAGGGACGGGTCCGCCAGCGGATCCCCCTCCACGGCGACGAGATCGGCGAATCGGCCCGGTTGCACCGAACCGATGCGATCAGCGGCGCCGAGCAGTTCGGCGGCATTGCGCGTGGCCGCGAGGATGGCTTGCTGGGCGCTCATGCCATTGCCGGTCATGAGCGTGAACTCCTGCGAATGATCCCCTTCGCCCAGGTCCGAGCCGAAGGCGATCGCCACGCCCGACTTCACCGCCAGCGGCAGGTTGCGCTTGGGGAGCTGGTCATTGGCGAGTTCCTTCTGCGCCGTTCCCGGCGTCAGCAGCTCGGGATGATCGCGCGCCGCCTCGTAGAACACCTCGAACACCGACAGGGTGGGCACGAGGTAAGTGCCATGGGCCTTCATCAGCGCAAAGGTCGCGGCAGTGGCGAACGAGCCGTGCTCGATGGAATCCACGCCGGCACGGACGGCATTCTCGATCGCCCCCGGCGGATAGATGTGTGCGGCGACCTTCATGCCCAGCGAGTGCGCCGTCTCCACCACCGAGTGCATCTCCTCGTTGGTCATGAGCTGGCGTCGTGGGTCATCGCCTGAAGAGGCGATGCCACCGGAGGCGACTATCTTGATGAGGTCCGCGCCGCGGCGCTGATGCTCGCGCACGCGCAGCCGCGCCTCGTCCACGGAGTCGACCAGCCCGCGGTTCCACCCCGGGTGCGAGAGCTGCGCATCCAGGCCACTGAGGCTGTCGGCATGACCGCCGGTGGGACCCAGGGCCTCCAGCGACACCCACAGCCGCGGTCCGTCCACCTTGCCCGCATCGATGGCGTTGCGGAGCGAGACGGTCTCATCTCCGCCGCCGACATCGCGCACGCTGGTGAATCCCTGCATCAGCATCGCCCTGGCGAACAGCGCGGCATCGAAGGCGCGGTCGATGTCGTTGTGGGTGAGACGATCCTCGGTGGCATTGGTGCGGGCGGGGAGCTTGGCGCTCACGTGCACGTGGCAATCGATGAAGCCGGGGAGCACCGTGCGGTTCGACAGGTCGATGATCCGGACGCCGTTGGGCTTGACGAAGCCTTCCTCGATGCCGGTGATGTGATCGTCGTGGATGCGGATGCTCACCGAGCGTCGCGGCGCCGAGCCCGTGCCGTCGATCAGCGTGCCGGCGTGGACCACCCAGTCGGAGGCTCCCGCAGGCGCTGCTGCGAGCAGCAGGAGGCAGCCCAGCACATTGCGCCAATCCCCGTTCAGCATCCCGACTCTCCCGCGCAGCCCGGCAGGAGTGTAACGCGAATCGCGGGGATGCCGCGCCGAGCTCAGCGAGGGTCGCGATCCCCCGGTCCCTGCCGCTCGGGCCCGCGATCCGGCCGGCCTCTGCCTCCCGGACCACGCTCCACGGGGCCGCGCTCTGCGGGGCCGCGCTCCACCGGCGCACGCCCGGCACTCGGGCCACCCGCTCCGCCAGGTGTCCGCTCCACTGGCCGCTCCACTCTCTGCTCCACAGGGGCGCGCCGCACCGGCTCGCGCTGCATCGGCGCCCGGTCGCCGGCCGATCGTTCCATGGGCGCGCGGTTCATGGGGCGATCTGTGCCAGAGGACCGGTCGATTCGCGGCTGACCACTGCGCGTATCGTGGTCGAAACCGCCCTGTGCGCCGGGCGGGCGGTCCACGCGCACAGGCTGTCCGCGCGAGTGCGAGTCCTGTCCACGCGCATGGGCGTCGAACATCGCCGGCCGCGCCGTGGCCGCGAGAGCTGGCCGGCCGCGATTCACGCTGGCGAGGAACTCGCGGTCATGTCCCGCCGCGACCTCGTGGCGTCGTTGGTCGGGCGTGAGCCGCAGGTGGGGCCCTCGTGCGGCGGAGAGTTCCTCCCGCAGCGGCGCGCGCTCGATGCCACCGCGACCGCCGTGATAGCTGACCCGGTTCACGGTGATGTTGTTGACCACCGTGCGCTCGTACACGTTGGTGACATGGACACGATCGTCGAAGCGGTTGCAGGCGCGGTTGTAGTACCAGCGGTTGCCCCGCCAGTAGCCGCCCTGGTAGCCGACGCCGAAATAGCCGTAGCCGTAGTTGATGCCGCCATAAAACCCGACTCTCGGGCCCCAGTAGCCCGCGTGCCAGAAGTAGAAGCCCGAGCTCCAGCCCCAGTAGCCCGGTGTCCACAGGTAGCCCACGCGCGGCGGCATCACCCAGGTACCGGGCACCCAGTAATAGCCATCCGGCCCATAGGCCCAGTACCCAGGCATCCACAGGTAGCCGGGTGCCGGCAACGGTGGCTGCTCGTAGACCGGCAGCTCGGGGGGCGCGAGGGTGATCGACACGCCGACGCTCACGCTGGCGTGGGCGGGAAGGGCCACAACCGATCCCAGCGACAGCAGGCAAGCGCCCAGCAAGGGCGCCAGAATTCTCGTGTTCATGTTCATGCAACGTCTCCTGTCGCCGGCGGTTGACCAGGGGCACCTGAGGGGCCGGTTGATATAATGTGGCGTGATGCGCCGCTCCCCAACCTGTCGCCATCCCTAGACATGCCCAAGCTCGTGCTGGTGGACGGGTCTTCGTACCTGTACCGGGCGTTTCACGCCTTGCCGCCGCTGTCCAATTCGCGCGGCGAGCCCACGGGCGCCGTGCTCGGCGTCATCAACATGCTGAACAAGCTGGTCAAGGAGGAATCACCCGCGCACATCGCCGTGGTGTTCGACGCTCCGGGCCGCACCTTCCGCGACGACCTGTTCGACCAGTACAAGGCGCACCGCCCGCCCATGCCCGATGAGCTGCGCTCGCAGCTCGCACCGCTCCTCGAAGCGGTGGAGGCGATGGGCCTGCCCTTGCTTCGCATCACCGGCGTGGAGGCGGACGATGTCATCGGCACGCTGGCGCGGCGCGGCGTCGCCGCGGGCCACACGGTGCTGATCTCCACCGGCGATAAGGACATGGCGCAACTCGTCGGCGATGGCATCGGCCTCGTCAACACCATGAGCAACACGCGCCTGGACCGCGAGGGCGTCAAGCTCAAGTTCGATGTCTGGCCCGAGCAGATGATCGACTACCTCGCGCTGGTGGGCGACAGCTCCGACAATATCCCGGGCATCACCGGCGTCGGCCCCAAGACCGCCGCGAAGTGGCTCAAGCAGTACCAGTCCCTCGACAATCTCATGGCCCACACCGCGGAAATCAGCGGCAAGGTGGGCGAGAACCTGCGCGCCGAGCAGGCGGTGCTGGAGCTCTCGCGCAAGCTCGCCACCATCGACACGCAGGTCGTGCTCGAACTCGCACCCGACGCCCTCGTACCCCGCCCCGCCGATGCGGCTCGCCTCAAGGCGCTGTATGCGCGGTTGGAGCTGCGCTTGCTGCTCAAGAACCTGGAGAGTGTCACGCCGGGTGCACCAGCCGATGCGCCGGCGGTGGCGGATGCAGCGGCGAGCTCCGCCGTGACCGCGGGCGCGGATGCAGGCGCCACGATGTCACCCCAGACCGATGCGGCGATGGGCGCCCCAGCAGCGATACCGGCCGCCGTTCCGCGCCACTACGAGACCATCACCGACATGGCACGGCTCGATGCCTGGGTCGAGGTGCTGAAGCAGGCGCCGCTGTTCGCCTTCGACACCGAGACCGACAGCCTGGACTACCTGCAGGCACGCATCGTCGGCGTGTCCTTCGCCGCGCAGGCGGGCCACGCCGCCTATGTGCCGCTGGCGCACGACTATGCCGGCGCGCCCGCGCAACTCGACCGGGATGCCGTGCTCGCGCGGCTCAAGCCGCTGCTGGAGGACCCCGTGCACCGCAAGCTCGGGCATCACCTCAAGTACGACATCCACGTGCTCGCGAACCACGGCATCGCGCTGCTGGGACATGCCTTCGACACGATGCTCGAGTCCTACGTGCTCAACAGCGTGGCCACGCGCCACGACATGGATTCCACCGCGCTCAGGTACCTCGGTGTGCACACCATCCATTTCGAGGACGTGGCCGGCAAGGGCGCGAAACAGCTCACCTTCAATCAGGTGGACGTCGAACGCGCGGCCGAGTACTCGGCCGAGGATGCGGATGTGACCCTGCAGCTCCACCAGGCGCTGTGGCCGCAGCTCCGTGCGGCGCCACGATTGCAGCAGCTCTACGAGACCATCGAGCAGCCGCTGGTGCCGGTGCTGTATCGCATGGAGCGCACCGGCGTACTGGTGGATCGCGAGCAGCTCCGCCGCCAGAGCGCCGAACTCGCCAACCGCATGATCGAGATCGAGCAGGCCGCGCATGCCGCCGCCGGTGGTTCATTCAATCTCGACTCCCCGAAGCAGCTCCAGCAGATCCTGTTCGAGCGGCTGCAGATCCCGGTGGCTCGCAAAACCCCCACGGGGCAGCCTTCCACCGCAGAGGACGTGCTCGAGGAACTGGCGGCGAACTACCCGCTACCGCGGCTCATCCTGGACTATCGCGGCATCGCCAAGCTCAAGTCCACCTACACCGACAAGCTGCCACTGGAGATCGACGCCGCCACGGGCCGCATCCATACCTCCTATCATCAGGCGATCGCCGCCACCGGCCGGCTCTCCTCCACCGATCCGAACCTGCAGAACATCCCCATCCGCACGCAGGAGGGACGGCGCATCCGGCAGGCCTTCGTGGCGCCGCCGGGCCGCACGCTGGTGGCGGCGGATTATTCGCAGATCGAGCTGCGCATCATGGCGCACCTGTCGGGCGATGAGAGCCTGCTGCGCGCCTTCGCGCAGGACCTCGACGTGCACCAGGCCACGGCGGCGGAGGTGTTCGGCGTGCCGCTCGAAGCGGTGAGCGGCGAGCAGCGGCGCTCGGCGAAGGCGATCAACTTCGGACTCATCTACGGCATGTCGGCCTTCGGTCTTGCGCGCCAGCTCGGTATCCCGCGCGGCGAGGCGCAGGCTTACGTCGATCTCTACTTCCAGCGCTACCCCGGCGTGCGCCGCTACATGGATGAGACCCGCCGCCTCGCGCACGAGCAGAAGTTCGTCGAGACGGTGTTCGGCCGGCGCCTGTACCTGCCCGACATCGACTCGCGCATCCAGGCGATGCGTCAGTACGCCGAGCGCAGCGCCATCAATGCGCCCATGCAGGGCACCGCGGCCGACATCGTCAAGCTCGCGATGATCGATCTCGACGGCTGGCTGCGCTCCCAGCAGGTGGATGCCTGCCTCATCATGCAGGTGCACGATGAGCTGGTGCTGGAAGTGGCCGACGCCCAGGTGCCGGCGGTGGTGGAGGAGTTGCGCGCGCGCATGTCGCGCGCCGCGAAGCTCGATGTGCCGCTGAAGGTGGAGGTCGGGACCGGGCGCAACTGGGACGAGGCGCACTGAACGCAAGAGCTGCACAGATCAGTTGTATTCATGCCACGCGGTCGTCGGCACGCGGCGACATTTCAGAAGGTCGAGGGAACCGCGGTACAAAGGCGCCGGTCACATCACACGTGTACCAATGACACGCGAGGTGTGCATGAAGACGATCATCCCTCTGTTCGCCCTGAGCATCGCCGGCATCGGCGCGGCCAACGCCGCCGACCATGGCATCTATCTCGGCGCCGGCCTCGGCCAGAGCAAGCTCGATCCGGATTCGCGCCGACTCAACTTTTCGGAACTGAACTATGACGACAAGGACCAGGGTTACAAGATCATTGCAGGCATCCGTCCACTGGATGTCCTCGGCGCGGAGCTCAACTACGTGGACCTCGGCAAGACCGACGGATCAGGCACCGGTGGCGCCATCCGCGCCGACGCCAAGCTCGTCAACTTCAGCGTGGTGGGCTATGTCCCGCTGCCGTTCGTGGATCTCTTCGGCAAGGCAGGTTTTGCAAGGTCCGAGTCCCGATTCCGCGCGGACGGCTTCGGGTCGCTGAAGGACAACAGCACGGACTTCAGCTGGGGCGCCGGCGTGCAGGCGCATTTCGGCAGCCTCGGTGCCCGCCTGGAATACGAACGATTCAACCTGCCGCGCACCGACCGCGCATCGCTCGTCTCCCTGGGGGTCACCTGGACTTTCCTGTAGCTTCATCCAGGCGGGCGATTAGAATGCGCGCATGTACGTCCAGCACCATGAATCGCACCGCACCCAGCACATCGGCTGGCTGCGGGCGGCCGTGCTCGGCGCCAATGACGGCATCGTCTCCACCGCGAGCCTGCTGATCGGCGTGGCCGCCGCGCAGGCCACGCACGACCAGCTCCTCATCACCGGCATCGCCGGCCTGGTCGCGGGTTCGATGTCGATGGCGGCCGGCGAGTACGTCTCCGTGGCCTCGCAGAAGGACACCCAGCAGGCGGACATCGCGCGCGAGACCGAGGAGCTCGCCAACGACACCGAGTTCGAGCACGAGGAACTCGCCACCATCTACGAACGCCGTGGCCTCGACAAGGAGCTGGCGCGGCGCGTGGCCACCCAGCTCATGCAGAAGGATGCGCTCGGCGCCCACATGCGCGATGAACTGGGCATCAGCGAGACCATCACCGTGAACCCGCTGCAGGCGGCGCTGACCTCGGCCGCGACCTTCGCCGCAGGAGCCGCCCTGCCGCTGATTCCCGCCGTGGTGGCGCCCGGGACATCGCGCGTGCCGGTCATCGCGCTGAGCTCGCTCGTGTTCCTCGGGACCCTGGGCGCCCTGTCGGCCTGGGCCGGCGGCGCGCCGGTCTCCAAGGCGGCGCTGCGCGTCACCATCTGGGGCGCGGTGGCGATGGGCGTCACGGCGCTGATCGGCTCGCTGATGCACGTCGCGGTCGCCTGACGGAGCACCCCCGCCGGCACCACACCGTCGCCTGTCGTCAGGCGACGACGTACCCGGAAGCGTCCAGCAGTGAAGCTCCGCCGCCGGCGCTGCCGGGAGATACTTGATGCGCGACGGCAACAGTCACCGGAATTGCCGGTGAACGCAGCGCGAAGAACAGCAGCGCCGCAGCAACAAGCAGCACGGGCCCGGCACCGATCCACCACTTCAGGCGCGATTGCCCCTCGATATCGTTCGTACGATCGAACTTGAACTGCCGCAGCAGTTCGGTTTTATCTGGCACGGAAAGCCAATACTCCGCGGAGGATGGAGGTTATTTTCGATTGCGGGCTGCAACCATATGACCTATTTTATCGTACCAATGCTGGACGAAAGAATTCGTGTGAGGGTTGAACTTTCGGCGGACTTCCCCATCTAATGTTTTGAGCGGCTAGGACGCTCCCCGCTCTTCTCCCTGAGCGGGCAAAGACCCGGTTGTCATCCCCATGCCGGGTTGGTCTGCCCCGATGGCAGCTTAGGCTCCATCGGGGCTTTTTTAACACCTGATGAAACGTGACCGGGCGCAACCGCTCGACGAATGTCGCCCGTACATCCGTCGACGCGCCTCAACGCGCAAGCCACCCCCTCACCGCCGCTCTCGCCGCCTCCACCCCGCTCCCCGCATGGGCCGAGAAGAGCTGCACGACCACGTCCGCATCGGCGCAGGCCTGCCGGGTGTCCTCCAGCACCCGCCGGCTCTGCGCGCGGGTCAGCTTGTCCGATTTGCTCAGCAGCACCATCGCACGGCGATCCCTCGCCAGGATCCATTCGAGCATCGCCACATCCGTCTCGCCCAGTCCGCGGCGCGAATCGACGATGAGCACCAGACCAGCCAACGACTCGCGTGTGTTGAAGTAGTGCTGCATCAGTGCATGCCATTGCTCGCGCACCGAATCGGGAACCTTGGCGAAGCCGTAACCCGGCAGGTCCACGAGCCGGCCGCCGCCGGCGACATCGAAGAAGTTGATCAGCTGCGTTCGCCCCGGTGTGCGCGACACGCGAGCCAGCGCCCTGCGCCCGGTGATGGCGTTCAGTGCGCTGGACTTGCCCGCATTGGAGCGACCCGCAAAGGCCACCTCGGAACCCCCGTCCGGCGGGAACTGCCGGCCGGCGGCGGCGCTGATGAGAAAGCTGGTGGCAGGGAAATCGGGCATCGGAAGGCTGTACCGGGCTTGGAAACTAGAGCCGCTTCAAGGCTGTAGTGTACAATTTCGCCTCTTTGAAAATAGCGATGCGGCGCAGCGCGAGGCGGGATGATGAAGCGGATTCTGGCAACGGCATGGATCATGGGCACCGTTCTGAGTGGCGTGGCGACAGCAGCCGGCAACCCGGAGCAGGGCGCCACGAAGTCGGCGGTCTGCTCGGCCTGCCACGGCGCCAATGGCAACAGCGTCAATCCCGAGTGGCCGAGCCTGGCGGGCCTGGGCGCCGACTACATCGCCGCCCAGCTCGCGGCCTTCAAGGAAGGCAAACGCAACAACCCCATCATGATGCCCAACGCCGCTACCTTGAGCCCGCAGGACATGGCCGACCTTGGGGCGTACTTCAATGATCAGCGCAACACCGGCCTGGAAGCGGACCCCAAGACCTGGGAAGCCGGACAGAAGCTCTACCGTGCCGGGGACCGGGCACGGGGCATCCCCGCCTGCATGGCCTGCCACGGGCCCGCCGGCCGCGGCATGGACGCGGCAAGATTCCCGGCACTTCGCGGCCAGCACTCGGTCTACGTGATCAAGCAGTTGCAGGACTACGCGTCGGGCGCCCGCCCAACGGGGCCGAACGGCATCATGCAGACCATCGCGAAGAAACTGACGGCCGACGACATGCAGAAGGTGGCCTCTTACCTGCAAGGAATCCGCTAAATGCTGATCCGTCGCCTATGCGCGCTCGCCCTGGGCGCCGCGTTCCTCGCCGGCTGTGGTGCGAAGCAGGAGCCGGCACCGGCCTCCGCTCCCGCTTCGGAAACCGCGGCGCCGGCTTCCAGCGCCAGCCCGGCCGCGGCGCCATCACCGACGGCTGAACCGGTGGACAAGTCGGCGGCGCCGACCCGCTCCGCGCGGGTCAACGAGGATGGCTCCGAGACCATCGAGGAGAACACCGGCGATACCGGCGCCCACAATCCGCTGCTGGCCGCCGTCGCGAGCAGCGCGGCCGCGGCCACCACGCCGCCCGTATCCCAGTACAAGGAAGGGGTCAACTACACCCGCCTGGTGCCGGCGCAGCCCACCTCCGCAGGTCCCGACCAGGTCGAGGTGCTCGAGGTGTTCTGGTACGGCTGCTCGCACTGCTATGCGCTGGATCCGATCGTCGAAGCCTGGCGCAAGAAGAAGGCCAGCTACATCAAGTTCATCCGCGTGCCGGTGATGTGGGACAACGACGTGCACCGCGCCCATGCCCGCCTGTTCTACACCATGGAAGACCTGGGCAAGCTCGAGCAGCTCCACTCGCTGACATTCAAGGAGATCCACGTCAACGGCAACATGCTGGCGGCGCAGGATCCGGCCGAGACCGAGCAGAAACAGCGTGAGTTCCTCGAGCGGTTCGGCGTCACCGCCGATCAGTTCAAGAAGTCCTACCACTCATTCAATGTGGAGACCAACCTGCAGCGCGCCGAGCAGATCACCCTGCGCTACGGCATCCTTGGCGTGCCCACGTTCGTGGTCAACGGCAAGTACGTGGCCGACGTCACCCAGGCGGGCGGGACGGACAAGATCATGCCGATGATCGACACGCTGGCGGCCCAGGAACACAAGCACTAGCACCGCGCGCGCAGGGCTGGCATGCTCACCCTCTACGGCAGCGGCCCTTCCGGACTCAGGCGCCTGCCGGCCGACGCCACTGACGCCACTGACGCCACCGACCCCGCCGTGAGCTGGGTCGACCTGCTCGAACCCACGCCGGAAGAAGAGAGGTCCGTCGAACGCCTCCTGCGCATCGATGTCCCGACGCGCGAGGAAATGAGCGAGCTGGAGGCATCGGCACGGCTGTACGAGGAAGAGAACTGGCTGTTCATGACAGCCACCGTCGTCACCAAGCTCGACAGCGAGACTCCGCAGAATTCGCAGGTCACCTTCATCCTGGGCAGGGACCGGCTGGTGACCAACCGCTACGCCGATCCCGTCCCGTTCCGCCGCTTCATCGCCTACGCCGAGACACACCCGGCCACCTGCGCCTCCCCGGCGACGCTGCTCACGGGGCTGCTCGAGTCCATCGTCGACCGGCTGGCCGAATCACTGGAGAAGATCGGCATCAACCTCGACGGCGTTTCGACCGAGATCTTCACCCCGCGGCTTCGAAGCAGCGGCGGCGCCCGCAATTTCAACCGCATCCTCGACCGCGTCGGCTCGAGCGGCGATGTCATCTCCAAGGCACGCGAAAGCCTGGTGAGCCTCGGTCGTCTGCTCGCCTTCATGCAGCAGACCACCGTCATCACGCTGCCGCAGGACCAGCGCAACCGCTGCCGCACCATCGCGCGCGACGTGCTCTCGCTCAGCGACCACGCCTCCTTCCTCGCCAACAAGGTGACCTTCCTGCTCGACGCCACGCTCGGCATGATCAACATCGAGCAGAACAACATCCTGAAGATCTTCTCGGTGGTGACCGTGTTCATGCTGCCGCCCTCGCTCATCGCCGGCATCTTCGGCATGAACTTCCACCAGATGCCGATGCTGCAGCAGCCGGAAGGCTTCTGGATCACCGCAGGGCTGATGCTGGCCTCGATGCTGGGGCCGTACTTCTATTTCCGGCACAAGGGCTGGTTGTAATCCGCCTGGAGTCGGCTACTTCACGCTCTCCGCCAGATGCACCTGCGACAGGAGCGGCACACCCGCCGCGCCTTCCTTCTTCTGCGCCCGGATCTCGTTCACCATCTGCAGGGCGGTCTTCGTACAGGGTGGCAGCTCGGCGCTGCTCTCGCGCAAGGGCGTGACCCGATCCCCCCAGCGGATCAGGTGCGAGGAGAGGGTCAGTCCGCCGCCGAAGGCGGGCATGAGCACCAGGCTCCCGGCCTTCACCCGGCCCTGCTCGACAGCCTCGACCAGCGCGACCGGGGCGGTGGCGGCGCTCATGTTGCCGTACTTGCGGATGTTGAGGAACACCTTGTCCATGCCGGCGCCAGCGCGCTTGGCCACCGCCTCGATGATGCGCAGGTTGGCCTGGTGCGGCACGATCACCTCGATGTCCTGCATGGTGACGCCGGCGCGCTTCATCACCTCGACGCTGGCCTCGCTCATGCCGTGCACGGCCTTGCGGAAGATTTCCTGTCCGTCGAAGTCCCAGGCCGTCTGTCCATACTGCACGCCGAGGTTGGCGTAGATGGTGCCCATGCCGCGCACGCGCAGGATCTGGCGGGCATCGGCATAGCATTGCAGCTTCTCGGCGATCACGCCGGTCTCGGCATCACTGCGCTGGAGCACCATGGCGGCGGCTCCGTCGCCGAACAGCACGGCGACGTTGCGGTTCTCCCAGTCCATGTAGCGCGAGATCAGCTCCACGCCGATGATCACCGCGTTGTTCACGATGCCGGTGCGGATCATGGACGTCCCGATGGACAGCGCGTACATGAAGCTGGTGCAGGCCGTGTTGACGTCGAATGCGGCGGCATGGTTGGCGCCGAGCCGCACCTGCACGGCGGAGGCGCTGTTGGGCACCAGCTCATCGTTGCTGCAGCTTCCGTAGATGACGAGATCGACCTCCTCGCCCTTCATCCCCGCGCAATCGAGTGCGCGCCTCGCGGCGACGATGGCCATCTCGATGCCAGGGACATGCGATACACGCCGCTCGTGCATGCCGGTGCGCGTGCGTATCCATTCATCGTCGGTGTCCAGGAACGTGGCGAGGTCCTGGTTGGTGAGAATCGCGGGCGGCAGGCACTTGCCCCAGCCGGCAATGGCAGCATTTGTCACGATCTTCCCTCAAGAGTTTCTTCGTGACCTGCATTGTCGCGAAAAAACGCCCCCAAGGGCAGTGCGCGCCGCCTTTCCGCCGGAAGAAGGGTGGACCGGACGCTCCAGCCGCGTCCGATCCACCTCCATGCCACGCTCAGCCGGCGTGGCTGCTCTCGCGATCGTGCATCGCGGTCAGGCGCGGCAGGCGCACCTGCGCCACGGCATCGGCCAGTGCGGCGTCGTAGCAGGCCCGGGCGGGCGCGGCCCTGCCGAGGTCCCGGTCATCGGCCCCCGGACACACCTCGAGCGCCGCGTTCTTCAGCCGCGCGTACAGCACCTTCACGCCTCGCTCCGTGGTGAGTTCCTCGGTGACGTAGCGGACCGCCACGCGCGGCCGCGCTTGCGCCGCATCGGCTGGCGATGCCTGCAAGGACAGGGTGCCGAGCAGCGCCACGCTGGCCGCCACGCCGGCAAGGATCGAACGAAGGGCGATTCGCTTACAATGATCGAGGTGCGTCATGTTTCTCTCCAGCAGATGGGTCGGGGTGTGATCGTCATTGCAGGATTCGATGCGCCGGTGGGCGAAAGGGTTTGAATCCATGTCCGCATTCGACCGCATGCCGCTCAACAGCCTGCGCGTGTTCGAGGCCGTGGCCACGGCCTTGAGCTTCTCGGAGGCCGCGGAGGCCCTGCACGTGACACCTGCGGCCGTCAGCATGCAGATCCGCTCCCTGGAGGAGTACCTGCAGGTCCCGCTGTTCCGGCGCAATGCACGCTCCATCGAACTGACTGCCGAAGGCCTGCAGCTCCTGCCCTCGGTGCGCAGTGCGCTCGATGAGCTCAGGCGCGCGGTGCAGAGACTGCGCGCCGACCGCAGCGCCGGCCCGCTGAACGTCTCGATGCTCGCCTCCTTCCTGCAGCGCTGGTTCGTGCAGCGGCTGCCGGGGTTCCAGCAGGACAGTCCCGAGATCGACCTGCGCATCCAGACCTCGGATTCGCTGGTGGATTTCGCGGCCTCCGATTTCCACGTCGCCATCCGCTACGGCCACGGCGTGTGGCCGGGGTTGCACGCGGAGAAGCTGTTCGACGAATGGCTGCTGCCGGTCGGAAGTCCGGCGCTGGTGAAGAAACGCGGCCGCATCGAGGGCCTTGCGGATCTCTCGCGCTACACCCTGCTGCATTCCGACAGCGAACCCTGGAGCCTGTGGACGCAGGGCGGCGCCACGGATGTCGCCGCCGAGCGTGGCCTCGCGCTGGACGATTCCGCCGCCATCCTGAGCGCAGCCGAACATGGTCAGGGACTTGCGCTGGCGCGCTGGAGCCTCGTGGCCAGCGACATCGCCGCAGGCCGGTTGATGCCAGCCTCCCGCCACTGCATTCCCCATGCGCGCTCGTATTACTTCGTCTGCCCGGAGAGCTGCCTGGCGCTTCCCAAGGTTTCTGCCTTGCGTAGCTGGCTGCGGCAGGAATCCGCGCGTTTCGAGGCGCCGGCTGAAATGCTCGAAGTCCGGAAGCCGAGCGCGCCTGGCGCTGTGTGATGCAGGTCACACTCCGCGGGCGGACCCTCTTTCTCCCCCGGCCCCGGTCAACCGCCGCCACGAGACTGCGTTCTCATCATCAGAACGGCGCGAGGCGTAGCTTGCGTCGCCAGTGAACCGACAACCGACCCGAATCCACACGGAGTTTGCGACATGAAAATGTACATCCATACCGGCCTCGCTGCGGGCCTCCTGATCAGCGCGGCAGCCTTTGCCGCCGACGGCGCCGGCAGCGCGCAACGTGACGTGAACCAGCAGGAACGCATCGAGCAAGGCCTGAAGAGCGGCGAACTCTCCACGCACGAAGCGGCCAGGCTCGAGCGCGAGGACGCGGTGGTCGACCACATGCAGGCACGCGCCATGAAGGACGGCAACGTATCGGCGGTCGAGAAGGCCCGTCTCACCGCCGCCCAGAACAAGGTGAGCCATGACATCTACCGCGAGAAGCACGATGCGCAGACCGGCAACCCGGATTCGGCATCCTCGCTGCGAATGCAGGCGGACGTTCAGCGCAATGCCAACCAGGAAGCCCGCATCCAGCAAGGCATCGCCTCCGGGAGCCTCAGCGAGCACGAAGCGGCGCAGCTCGAGCGCGGCCAGGCCCGGATCGATCGCCGCGAAGCCCGTGCCGGTGCCGACGGCCACGTGGGGGCGGTCGAGCAGCGCGGCATCCAGCGCGCCGAGAACCGCAACAGCCGGCGCATCTTCCGCAAGAAGCACAACTGAAGACCGGCGGCACCGCGACCGCAAGGCCCCCGCCCCGGCGAGGGCCTTTTCATTGGTGCGGATCGGATGTGATACCGTCGCCGGCACGATGGCACCCCCGGGAAACCGGCTCCTTGCGGATTCGGCCGCGGCAACGAGGCGCAGCGGATGAAGCGTAAATCCGAGCGGCAGCGGCACGGGCGGCCGAACGCGTACAATTCCCCCGCCTGTTCCCTGCACGAGATCGACTCCGGCATGTTCACGATCTATCACAACCCGTCCTGCAGCAAGAGCCGCGCGACCCTGGAACTGCTGCGCGAAAGCGGCGTGCCGCTGCGCGTGGTGGAGTATCTGAAGACACCGCCCAACGCGGCAGAGCTTGCCTTCATCGTGGACAAGCTCGGCATGAAACCCGCGGAGCTCGTTCGCAAGGGCGAGGCGGTATTCAAGGAGCGCTTCGCCGGCCGTGAATTGAGCGATGCCCAGTGGCTGGCGGCGATGGCGCAGCATCCCATCCTGATCGAGCGGCCCATCGTGGTCACCGACACCACCGCCGTCATCGGCCGGCCGCCGGAGAACGTGCGCTCGCTGCTGCCGGGGAGCAGCAGCTGAGGGCCGAGAAGAACGAGCCGCCGAGCTGCGATTGCAGCTCGGCGCGACCCGAGCTTACTCGTGTGTGCGTCAAACGGACTTGAGTTGTACGTCAATATGGCGTACATTAGCAAGGATGTAGACACCTTACCAAGAGTCGCTCCAATGCCGCGCAAGCAAGCCAAGATCGAACGCAACACGCCAAGCCGGGCCGAGCGCCTGGGTTTTCGTCTCGACGAGGAAACCAAGGGTTTGATCGAACGCGCCGCATATCTGTCGCGGCGGAAAGTCAGCGATTTCTGCGTTACGGCGCTCACGGAGACCGCGCGCCGAACCATCGCCGAGCACGAGACGCTGGAGTTGTCGGATCGCGATCGCGAGGCTTTCTTTGAAGCGCTTGTCAATCCGCCCAAGCCAAGCGCACGGTTGGTCCGTGCCCTGGCTGCACACAAGCAACGCGTGGCTTCGTAGGCATGGCGCCGCCTCGTCCAGATTTGAGGATCGAGGCGCTGGCGGCGCTCCATGAGCGCGATGCGTTTTCCTGCGGCGTCGACAGTCTCGATCGGTACCTACGCGCCCAAGCCGGGCAAGACGTGCGCCGACGAGCAAACGGCGTCTTCGTCCTGGTCGCGGCGGAAGCCGTCGAAACGATCCTGGGCTATTACACGCTTTGCGCCACCTCGCTGCCGCAGGGCGACGTTCCAGCGGCTGCGCGCAAGCACATTCCCCGCTATCCGCTGGTGAGCGCGACGCTCATCGGCCGCCTCGCCGTATCGCGCACCCGGCAAGGCGACGGCATGGGCTCGCTCCTGCTCGCGGATGCAGTCCGGCGCGCTTACGCCAGCGCCGAGACTATTGGTTCCTCGATGCTGATCGTTGATGCGCTGAATGAACGCGCTGTCGCCTTCTACGAATCTTTCGGTTTCCAGCCTCTGCCGGAATCCCTGCGCCTCGTACTGCCGATGCGCTCAGTCGATGCGTTGCTTGCGCGATGACAGATGGCAACCGAGAGATCACCGATGATCGAACAGCGGTCCACTGTCATCGTTGCCCTGACTACCTGGCGAGCCCCGCAATCAGGCGTGATAGCGCGTCGCTCAGTTGCTGCACGACCTGCGGTTCAGGTAGGGGGAGCCTCAGATAAGGACGGCCGGTGCCGGCGTCGGTCTCGATCCACGGGCCCGCCGCAGCGACCTTCCCTTCGCCGTTGCCGGCCACCTTACCCGATGGCACCGCTGCAGCCAGAGCTTCGACCATCTTCAATCCCGCGTTGAGCAGCGGCGTCCACGGATTGGGAGCAACCTCGGCCGGTTGAGATATCGTGGACGGACCCTTGTCTTCCACATGCGGTTGAGTGCTCATCGCTGTTGGCTTCGGCTCGCGCCGAGCCGGCCGCTCCGGCCCAGTCTGCGCCGGCGCGCCGGTCATCGCCGTCACGCCTTCCATGAATCTGGCCAGGCGCGAACCGCCGAGGAATACGTCGCTCTCCCCGCCGTCGAGCACGCCGGCAAACAACGATTTCTTGAATGAGAGGAGGGACAGCATGCGCTCCTCGAGCGTGTCCTCGGCGACAAAATTGACCACCTGCACGCTTCGCGATTGACCGAGCCGATGAACGCGGCCGATGCGCTGCTCCAGCACCGCCGGATTCCAGGGCACATCCATGTTGACGACGATGGAAGCAGCGTGCTGGAGATTGAGTCCCGCCCCGCCGGCGTCGGTGGAAAGAAACACACGGCACCTGGGATCCTTGTGGAACTGATCCACCAACGCGCCACGTTTGCTGCCGGGTACGCCGCCGTGAAACAGCGCGTAACCCCATCGCTTCTTTTCCAGCCGGCGCGCGATCAGCTCATGCGTGCGCACCCACTGGCTGAACACGACGGCCTTGGCGTCCGGGCGCTCGAACCATTCTTCGAGCAGGGTCATCAGCTCATCGGGTTTGGCGCCGTCATCGGTCTTCTGATCCAGGAGATAACTGCTATTGCAGGCCATCCGCATGTTTTGCAGTGCGCAGGTGAGACGGCGCTGGTCGGCATCCGACAGGTAACCCGTGCGGCGCCAGCGCAGCACGATGCGGGCGACGATTTCCCCATTCTCGTCGTGATGGATGCGCTGCCCTTTCGCCATCGGCACGAAGATCGTGTTGTCCACGCGCGAGGGAAGCTGGCTCAACACCTCGGATTTTCGGCGGCGCAGTAACACCGGTGCGAGCGTCTCGCCGAGCTTGTCGAGGGCCTTGTATCCGATGACACGTCCTGCATCGTCGATGGTTTGATGCGTATGGCGCAGCTTCCATGTGGCCCCAAGCCGGTGGCGGTCGACGTATTGCACGATGGAGACCAGTTCCTCCAACCGGTTTTCCAGCGGAGTGCCCGTGAGCACGATGGCGTAGGGACTTTCGATGCGTTTCAAAGCGCGCGCAGCAACGGTATTCCAATTCTTGATGCGCTGCGCCTCATCGGCGATCACCACGTCGGGCGACCAGGCTCGAATCAGATCCAGATCCTTGTCGAGCACATCGTAGTTGACGATCTTGCAGTAACGATTTTCCCTGTACTGCGCCGCGCGGGCCGCCCGCAGCCCGCCGATCACCTGAGCATCCCGGTCCGTGAAGCGTGCGATTTCCTTCTGCCACTGGTGCTTGAGCGAAGTCGGACACACGATCAGCACACGCTCAGATCCAAAGTGCCGAGCAAAGAGTTCGGCTGCCGCGATGGCCTGTATGGTCTTGCCCAATCCCATCTCATCGCCGATCAGGCATCGCCCGGAGCGCGCCGCGAACAACGCGCCCTCGGCCTGGTACGGATACAGCTCGGCCTTCACGAGTCCGCGCAGAGCCGGGCTACGGGCACCTTGAGGATAGGCTGCATCGATGATTCGCCGGCGCTCCGCCGCATCACGCACCTGCGCAATATAGTCAAGCGCATCCTCGTAGCAACGAAGTTCATGGCCGCTCTTGCGTGTCTTGTCCAGAAAGGCCCCGAGTTTCGGGAAATGAGCGATTGGCAGGACCCCGGACGGGGAACCGTCGAAGAAGCGTGCTGCGGCTTTGGCCAGAGATCGCGGGCACCCGGTGCCCGCGCGCCACCGCACTTGGCGCTCGCTGCCATATTGGAGATAGATTTCGCTGTACGGTGGATGGAACCCCTGCGCCAGAGCCTTCTTACCGCCGGGTCTCTTTTCCAGCTTTCCAAGTACGAATTCGATGTGCTTGCAGGTGCCCAGGTCGTTGGTGGCGAAATCGGGGCAGGCGCAGAAGTTCTCCCCAGGCTCAGTACCGCGGATCGCGACCCGATAGCGGGTTTGGCTCCGCGGGTTGGTGACCTGAAACTCGGAAAACACTGCTGCTTTTCCGATGTTTTTCAGTCTGAAAGTCTGTGCGCGGCCGAACTGGCGGCGCAGTTGCGTCTGCCACTGAGCGACATCCATCTCGGCAGGGCGGCGCGTGTGTGAGAGTTGGCGGACCTTCTTGGACGGCACGTGAGAATCGGTGTTGCTCATTTGCAAATCATTATAGGTCTTGAGCCGCTCGGTCGATACGATGGATCAGCCTCCAGCTTGCAGTGACAATGCGAATGCATTACCATCTTTCCGGCGCTACGTACCGGAAATCTCAGTCTATTTATGGCCTCCCTCGAGATCGAATCCACGCTCACCGACCGCTACCAAACCACGGTCCCGAATGCCGTCCGTCGTACACTTGGATTGCGCAAGCGGGACAAGATTCGCTACGTCGTGCGCCCCGGCGGCGAGGTCGTGCTCACCCGTGCAAAGGTGGCCGAGAAAAGCGACCCGGTCGTCGAGAAATTTCTGGCTTTCCTTGCGCGCGACATGGAATCCCATCCAGAACAGATTCGAGGCATCAATCCCGCCCTGTTACGACGCGCTCGCTCGCTCGTGAAGGGCGTCAAGATTGATCTCGACGCTCCCCTACAGCCCGAGGACGAATGACGGTCGCGACTGCCATCGATCCACCCTTGGTAATCAATGGGTGGTCGATTTTCGCGCATCCGCATTTTCTCGACACCTTCGGGTCACTGGTCGCGGAGGTTGAGCGCCTACGGGCCAAAGACCCGAAAGGCTATACGGCAAGAAACACCACTAAGCGGCTAGCGGCCATCGTCAAGCTCGCATTCGAGGCTATCCCGCAAGGCCCCACGCGCCCGGAGTACCGTCAGGGCACCACGCTCGGCGACGAGTACAAGCATTGGTTTCGCGCGAAGTTCTTCCAGCAATATCGCCTCTTCTTTCGTTATCACCGAGAGAGCCGAATCATCATCTACGCATGGGTGAACGATGAGGACACCAAGCGTGCATACGAAAGCGGCACGGATGCTTATCGCACTTTTCGCCGGATGCTCAAGAGCGGCAATCCGCCAGACGATTGGAACGATCTACTGAGTCAAGCCAGGAGGCAGAACAAACGCTTGCGTGCTGCAAAGGCAGGTAAGTGACTCAATTATTCGGCACCCACGCGCTGCACCGCCTCCGCCAACGCAACCACCGACAATGGCGCACATCCTTCCGCCTTGTTGCTGAGGCTTACATAGGCAAGCTGCCCGGCGCCGACGGTGCCCGCGATCACCCGCGCCAGCACGGCGCGCGTCTCCGGGTCGGGGTCGATCATTCGGTCATAAGGAGCATAGGCTTGTCGCGCATCCTCATAGCCGAACGCGCCATGCAGGGGGTTGAGATTCCAGCGGCAAACCAGAGGGCCGGGCCAAAGGGCACGCAGGATGCGAACCTGCTCATCGATGCGAGGCATCTTGGCGTGCAGGGCCATGCAGTAGGCGGCGCCTGTGTCACGCAAGGCCTGGGTAAAAGCGGGAGTCAACCATTCGGGGTTGCGCACTTCCACCGCCACGACAGCCTCGGGAGCGGTCGAGTGACAGTCGGGCAGCGCGCGTAGCAGCGCATGCAGGCGATCGATCAGCTCGGGAATGCGTGCGAGCCAGGAGAACGGCAAGGGGCTGATCTGAAAAACCAGGACACCGAGCTTGGAGCCCAGTCCTTGCAACGCGGGCTCGACCAGAAGGTCAGGCGCTTCGCGGACCGAGTTGGAATCGCCTAACGCTTCAGGAAACAGTGTCTGCTGCATGGACTCCGCCACTACGTCGATGTGGGCGTAAGCATCACGGGCTTGCTGATCCTGCCGCAAGGCAGGCATTCCAATCGATCAGCGTTTCGAGCGAGGAGTTCGAATTTCACTGTTACAGCCGCTTGGATATCTACCAAAATCAGTTGATTACGTAGATCATGGCAATAATTTGCATTATACGTATACTACGAACAAGCTCATTGAGGGCCGTGATCATGTCTCAAGCCACTGCCTTGGAATTTCAGCGCCGCTTCGGCGAGTTTCAGCATCGGGCTCAGCGGGAACCCGTGGAGATCACGCGTCATGGGCGACGGGAGTTGGTGCTGATGTCGGCCGATCACTATGACTGGCTGGTTGCCGCCGCCAAGCGCACCCACCGCACGTCCGACACGCCGGATGTGGTGCTCGATGCCATCAAGCGTGCGGAGATGAGTCCGGAGCACGCGGCCCTGGATGAGCTGCTGAAGTAGTACGAATCCATGGCGATCCCTGAGCCCTCTCCGGGCCTGGTCATCCGCTACGATTATCTCTGGTCTCGCGAAGCTGCTGCGGGGCGCACGCAGGGAAAAGATCGACCCGCCTGCCTCGTGGCGGCAAGCGACAGCAAGACCCAGCCGCGATTCGTCGTTCTATTGCCGATTACGCATTCACCGCCGATTGGGGAAACGATCGCCATTGAGATTCCGGCCAAAGTGCGCCAGTCGATCGGGCTGGATGATCAGCCGAGCTGGGTTGTGGTTTCAGAGTACAACGTCGATAAATGGCCGAACGCGGGCTTGTCGCCCATTCCGGGCAAGGCAGATGTTTTCGCGTATGGCTTCGTTCCGCCGGGCTTGTTTGCCACGATCAAGGCACGACTCGTTGAACTGGCCCGGCAAAAGAAGAGCGAGGCGGTAAACCGTAGTTAAGGGCAAGCGGTGCGAGCGGCCAGAGCACTGCTACCGCTCAGGGTATGCGAAATTCGAATCGGTGTTCATCTGACAGATTTTGACACGCTCCTGTCAATTGACAAAGTACTGTCAGCACCTGTCAATTACCCTCCGAACGTACGGGCCAGCATGGAGAACTGCTCGCGATATCGTAGGCCGATTGCGCCAAGTTTGGTTCTTGGTCGGATCGGATGGGATGAGATGGCAGAGGATGGGAACGGTTTTGGAGTGATAGCGCGAAGGACGAACTGCTGCGTGAAATCGGGCTGCGATGGTTATGAGTATTTGGATCTTTCGGAAGCTGAGCGAGAAGAGAGGGAGAAGAGCGTAACGCGGTCAAAGTGAACTTGCAGATTGATCGCTATCGCACAGGACGCATCGAGCCGTCTTACACCTTAAGGGGACTTCGTTGATCGCTGCGAAGAACCGTTCACGGCTCTGCGGCCGCTGTGACCGGTTTGGACCGATGTCCCAGGTATAAACCGTTACGTAAGTACCCGGAATAGACCCACGCAAAATGGCGCGCCCGACTGGATTCGAACCAGTGACCTTCGGCTTCGGAGGCCGACACTCTATCCAGCTGAGCTACGGGCGCGTGGCGGGAGGCGCATAGTACCCGCGCCCTTCGTTCAGCGTCCACCGGCGCCTGGGGGCCCCTCGTCCACAGGGGGGTGCGAGCCCGTCATTTCCCAGCCCTTGGACCTCTGGCTATAATGCGGCGCGTTCTCAATCCTTGCGGCGGGCATCCGTGGCCAACAAACAAGACTCCGACACGCACTTCTTCAACTCCTTCAGCCTGGTGCTGGGCATCCTGGTCGCCATCGCGATCGTGCTGTTCGTGTTCACCCGCTACTACGGGGGCAGCCTGCAGGCGCAGATCAACGCCGAGGACAAGCTCCTGGACGGCGGCGTTGCGGCGAACATCCGGCCGGTGGCACACGTGGCCATCGCCGGGCAGGACAACTCGGCACTGGCCAAGCTGGAACCGGCGGCTGAACCCGCGCCGGCCTCCGATGTACCGGCCAATGGCGAGGCGGCCTACCAGAAGATGTGCCAGACCTGCCACGCCTCGGGCGTGGGTGGCGCCCCCAAGGCGGGCGACAAGGCCGACTGGGGGCCCCGCATCGCGCAAGGCAAGGACACCCTGTACAAGCATGCCATCGCCGGCTTCCAGGGCAGCAAGGGCGTGATGCCGGCCAAGGGCGGCACGAGCTGGCCGGACGATCTGATCAAGGCCGCGGTCGATCACATGGTGTCCTTGGAAAAGTAGCCTTTTGCCTCATTCCGGCTCGGGCGCCCGGTCCAGGGCGCGCAACGCGATGGCCTCGGACAGGTGCCTTGCGCACACGAGGCCTTCTCCTTCGAGGTCCGCGATGGTCCGGGCCAGCTTGATGACCCGGTTGCAGCCGCGCGCGGACATGCCCAGCCGGACGATGGCTTGGGCCAGCAAAGCACGGCAGCCCCGATCCAAAGGCGCCTGCCGGGCCAGCTCCGCGGCTGACAGGTGCGCATTCAACCGCCCCTGCCGGTCCTGCTGACGCTTCCGGGCCGCACGCACGCGTATCGCCACCATCGCCGACGCATCTCCGGGAGGAGCGTCCCGGACCAGCAGATCCTCCGAGGGCACGGCCCGCACCTCGACGTGAATGTCGATGCGATCGAGCAGCGGCCCGGAAAGCTTCGCCCGGTAGCGGCGCACCTGCTCCCCGGTGCAGTTGCAGCGGCGACGCGCATCTCCCCGCCACCCGCAGGGACAGGGGTTCATGGCGGCGACGAGCATGAACCTTGCCGGGAATTCCACCACCCGCTTGGCGCGCGACAGCACCACCACACCGCTTTCCAGGGGCTCGCGCAGTGCTTCCAGCGCCGGCCGCGGGAATTCGGGCAGTTCGTCGAGGAACAGCACGCCGTGATGCGCCAATGACACCTCGCCTGGCCGCATCGAGGCACCCCCACCGATCAACGCCGCGGCGGAGGCTGTGTGTTGCGGCTGGCGGAACGAGGGCAGGCGGCTGGCTCGCGCCGGCGCGCCCGCCGCGGAGGCCACGGCGCCCGCCTCCAGCGCCTGCGCCGCATCGAGCGGCGGCAGCAGTCCCGGCAGGCGCTGGGCCAGCAGCGTCTTGCCCGAGCCGGGTGGCCCGATGAGCAGCAGTCCATGCCCGCCGGCCGCCGCGATCTCCAGGGCCCGCTTCGCTGCGAGCTGGCCGCGCACATCGGCAAGATCCGCGCACGGGGGTTCGGCGGGTTGGACCGCCGGACCCGGCGAGGCAAGCGCTGCACCGCCCTTGAGCCACGCGCATACCTGCAGGAGCGTTCCGGCGAGTCGAATCGGAGCACGATCCAAAAGTCCAGCCTCGCCCGAGTTGGCGGCCGGAATCACCAGCTCATGAGCCGCAGTGGCACCGCGAATCAGCGCCGGCAAGAGCCGTGCGGTTTCGCGCAGTTCACCGCCCAGCGACAGCTCGCCGAAGAACTCGCGCCCCGCCAGTGAGCTTGGCGGAAGCTGCGCGCCCGCGGCGAGGATACCCACCGCGATCGGCAGGTCGAAACGCCCTCCTTCCTTGGGCAGGTCGGCCGGCGCGAGATTCACGGTGATGCGGCCGTCGGGAAAACGAAAGCCACTGTTGAGGATGGCGGAGCGCACGCGTTCCTTGCTTTCCCGCACCGCCGCCTCCGGCAGCCCGACGATGGCGAAGCACGGAAGCCCCGAACCCAGGTGCGTCTCCACCCGCACCAGCGGTGCCGCCATGCCCACCGGCGCACGGCTCAGCACCGTGCTCAGCTGCTGGTCCTGCGAAGCATCGTCGGCCTTCACCACTCGCCGTCCCTGGCGCCCGCGCAGCTACCGCCCGGCGCGCCCTAGGGCTGGGTTTCCAGCGCCTTCAGACGCTGCTCGAGATCGGCAAGCTTCGCCTGCGTGCGCGCGAGCAACGCTGCCTGAACGTCGAAGTCCTGGCGACTCACGAGATCGAGCTTGCCGAGCTGCGCCTGCAGCACGGCCTTGAAATTCCCCTCGAGCTCGCGCCCGAACTGGCGCACCGAGGGCGGCACCGCATCGGCCAGTCGGCGCGAAAGTTCATCGAGTCTCAGCTCATCGAAAATGGTCATGGATGGCTCCGCAATTGCGCCCCTGGATCATGCATCGCAGCCGGCTCACCGCGCCACAGCGGTGCGCCATGTTCGCCCGGAACGGCGCAAGCCGCTGATTTTCGCAAGAGCAGGACCCTGGCACGGAAGCTGCAATCTCAACCTCGAGAGTAACGCACGGCGCGACTCGCGGCGCGCCCACAAGAGGTGTGAACAGGGACAAATGCATGAAACTGATTACCGCCGTGATCAAGCCTTTCAAGCTCGAGGAAGTGCGTCAGGCAGTGACGGACATCGGCATCCAGGGAGTGACGGTAACCGAGGTGCATGGCTACGGCCGGCAGAAGGGGCATGCCGAATTCTATCGGGGGTCCGAATACGTGGTGGATTCCCTGCCCAAGGCCAAGGTGGAACTGGCGGTGGACGACTCCATCGCCGAGCAGGTGATCGAGGCCGTCTGCAACGTGGCCCGCAGCGGACGAATCGGGGATGGCAAGGTCTGGGTCGTGGACCTGGAGCAGGCCATCCGGGTCAGGACCGGCGAGACGGGCCTTGATGCCGTCTGAAGACCGGAGGACCGACAGTTTTGGAGCATCTCGCGCCGGCAAGCCAGCCAACTCCCCCGTCGGCGCGATAGCCCGCCGGCGTGGGCTTTTCCTTCACGGGCAAAGTCCACGCCGTTTTTTGTTGTCGCGCGCGCCCGGCGCGAGATGTACGGGTGTGTATACCCCGGAAAGCTTCCCAACACCATCCTTGCGTGCGACATAATGTGGCGGCAGGTGCCGTGTCCCCGGCCCGGGGCTGCTAGACTCCCACCAGCCCCCTTTCGGTCGTCAGGAGTTCCCGCGCATGAAAATGGTCGTTGCCATCATCAAACCATTCAAGCTGGACGATGTTCGGGCGGCCCTGGCGGAAGTGGGGATTCAAGGCATTACCGTGACCGAGGTCAAAGGCTTCGGGCGGCAAAAAGGTCACACTGAATTATACCGCGGGGCGGAATATGTCGTGGACTTCCTCCCCAAGGTGAAGCTCGAACTGGCGGTGGACGATGACCAGGTGGAACGGGTGGTGGAAGCCATCACCGACTCCGCCCGGACCACCAAGATCGGTGATGGCAAGATCTTCGTGATGGATCTTGGCCAGGCGGTGCGCATCCGCACCGGTGAGTCGGGTTCGAGCGCCTTGTAGTCAACAAAGGTTGCTGCCATGAAACGCCTCGTACTGTGTGCTGCCCTGCTGGCCTTCTCCGCCATGTCCCCGGCGGCCGTCTACAAGTGGGTGGACTCGCAGGGCAAGACGCAATACGGCGATCGCCCGCCCGACGGCGTCAAGGCCGAGCTCGTGACGCTGCTGGGCAACCGTGCGCCGGGATCCCAATCGACCAGGCCCTCGGCCGCCCACAGCACCGCCCCCGGCAACACCACGAGCAACGGCACGCCGGTCGGCAACGATGCGAAGAAGGCCGTCGAGCAGGATGTCTCCGCGGCGCGCGCCAAGCAGTGCGCCGATGCCCAGGAGCGCTACCGCAAGCTCATCGAAGGCCGTCGCATCTACCGCGAAGGCAAGGACGGAGAGCGGCAGTACCTGAGTTCGGAGGAACTGGATTCGGCGCGCCTGAACGCCAAGGCCGACGTCGACGCGACCTGCAACAGCGCCACCTGACGCCATGCGCATCGGCATGATCGGACTGGGCGCCATGGGCATGCACATGGCGCGCAACCTGCATCGTGGCGGCGAACTTCGCGGCGTCTGGAACCGCACGACGATCAAGGCCGAGGCGCTGGCCGATGAACTCGGCATCACGGCCTACGAGTCCCCTGTCGATCTTGCCCGCGCCTGCGACACCGTGGTCATCTGCGTCTCGGCCGATGCCGACCTGCGCGCCGTGGTGCAGGCGCTGCAGCCGGCGCTGTCGAGCGGCTCGCTGGTCATCGACTGCTCCACCGTGTCGGCCGCCACCGCCCGCGAACTGCACGCCTCGCTCGCGGCGCAGGGCGTCGGATTCCTCGACTGCCCGGTCAGCGGCGGCGTGGAAGGGGCGCGGCTCGCCACGCTTGCCATCATGGTGGGCGGTGATCGCGATGTCTTCGAGCGCGGACGAGCGGTGCTCGAGCGCCTGGGCAGGACCATCACCTGGTTCGGGCCGAGCGGCGCGGGACAGGCGGCCAAGGCCACCAACCAGATCCTGTGCGCCGGCCACATCCAGGTGGCTGCGGAGGCCATGGCCTTCGCCAAGGCCGAAGGGTTGCCGCTGGACGCCCTGATCGACACGCTGGGCAAGGGCGCCGGCTCGAGCTGGTACTTCGTCAACCGCGCACCCTACATGGCGCAGGAGCAGTACCCGGCCGGATTCCGCGTGCGCCTGCACGACAAGGACCTGCGCATCTGCCGGCAGATGGCCGCCGCGCGTGGAGCGACCCTGCCCACGGTGGAATCCACGCTGAAGCTGTACGAGACCCTGATCGCGCAGGGCTACGGCGATGAGGACGTCTCGGCCCTGTTCCGCCTGACCTCGCGCCTGTTCCCCCATGGTTGAGACCCACGGCGGCGCAGGCGCCACCGCCAGCGTCCCGCCGTCCGCGCCCGCCGATTTCTACCTCCCCGATTTCTGCGCCAGCGGCGCCGCGTTCATCATCGTGCTCATCGTAGCGCTGCTGGCGCTCATCCTCAGCCTGTCGCATTCGGCGAGTCCCGCGGGCTTCTGGCTCGACTTCGGCTCGACCGCCTTCTTCCTGCTGTGGATCGGGCTGGCCAGCGCGGGCCTCTTGTGCTGGACGCGCGCGCAGCTCGCACGCCTGCCGGAGCACCAGGCTTCGCTCATCGCGCTGTTCATCCCGGTGGCGGTGACGCTGGTGGTCTGCGAGGCCGCGTTGCGGCTGGGGCAGCCCGGCGGGGTGGGCACGGGGTTCCTGCAACTGTTCCCGCGCGAGCGCGGGCCCTTCATGCTGCGTTCCGCGGCGATCGCCTTCATCGTCACCGCGCTCGCGCTGCGCTATTTCTATGTCACCCACCAGTGGCGCCGGAACGTGCAGAACGAGGCCCGCTGGCGCATCGATGCGCTGCAGGCACGCATCCGCCCCCACTTCCTGTTCAACAGCATGAACACCATCGCCGCGCTGACGCGCAGCGATCCGGCGCGCGCGGAAGAAGCCGTGGAGGACCTCGCGGACCTGTTCCGCGCCTCGTTGAGCGACACGCGCCGGCAGATCACGCTCAAGGAGGAGCTGGAGGTGGCCCGCATCTACCAGCGCATCGAGCAGCTGCGGCTCGGCGGGCGCCTCAAGGTCGAATGGCGGGTGCAGGAGCTGCCGATGCGCGCGCTCGTGCCGGGACTGCTGATGCAGCCGCTGCTGGAAAACGCGATCTACCACGGCATCGAGCCCCTGCCCGAGGGTGGTGTGGTGTGCATCGAGGGCCACCACGATGACGGCATCATCGAGCTGTCGATCGCGAACCCGCTGGCGGCGGCGGACGGCAGGCGCGCGCATGGCGGCAACCGCATCGCGCTCGACAACGTGCGCCAGCGGCTCGAACTCGCCTTCGGCGCGGGGGCGGGCCTCGACATCCGGCGATCCGAGCAGCGCTACGAGGTGCTGCTGCGCTTCCCCGCCAGGTTCGAGCCGACATGAAGGTGCTGATCGTCGATGACGAGCCGCCGGCCCGCGAACGGCTGCGTCGCCTGTGCGCGGAACTGCCCGGCCTCGAGGTTGCCGGCGAAGCCGGCAACGGGCCCGATGCGATCGAGCTCGTGCAGGACACCCAGGCCGACGCGGTGCTGCTCGACATCCGCATGCCGGCGATGGACGGCATCGAGGTCGCCCGCCATCTCGCGGCGCTGGAGTCACCGCCCGCGGTGATCTTCGTGACGGCCTACGACCAGTACGCGCTCGAGGCCTTCGAGGCGCAGGCCAGCGCCTACCTCCTCAAGCCCATTCGCCGCGACAAGCTGGCCGCGGCGGTGCAGGCGGCGCAGCGGCTGACACGGCCGCAGCTCGCCGAGCTGGCGGCGAAGGCGCGCGTGAGCGAGGCACGCCGGCAGATCGCGGCGCGCGTCCGCGATCGCATCAAGCTCATCCCGGTCAGCGAGGTCCGCTATTTCCTCGCCGACCAGAAGTACGTGACGGTGCGGCACGCGCAGGGCGAGGACCTCATCGAGGAGTCCCTGAAGACGCTCGAGGACGAGTTCGGCGCGGGTTTCGTGCGCGTTCATCGCAATGCACTGGTGGCCGTGAGCGCGGTGGAAGCCGTGGAGCGCGGCGAGGACGGCCAGCTCACGGTGATCATCAAGCAGAGCGGTGAGCGGCTGCCCGTCAGCCGCCGGCTCGCCGCGGAGGCCTTGCGGAAATTGCGCGGCTGATCGGTTAATCTCGCGCGATGTGCCGCGCCCATCGCCCAAGCCTCGACGCATGACCCAACCCCTGCGCATCGCCACACGCCAGAGCAAGCTGGCGCTCTGGCAGGCCGAGCATGTCGCCGCCCGGCTGCGCGGCGCGCACGCCGGCCTCGATGTGCAGCTCGTGCCCATGACCACCCGCGGGGACCAGATCCAGGACAGGAGCCTTGCGGCCATCGGCGGGAAGGGGCTGTTCATCAAGGAGCTGGAGGTGGCGCTGGAGGAAGGGCGCGCCGACATCGCAGTGCATTCCATGAAGGATGTGCCCGCGGAGCTTCCCCCGGGCTTGACGCTGGGGGCGATCCTCGCCCGCGCCGACACGCGCGATGCGCTGATCTCGCGCCGCTTCGCGGGCCTCGACGACCTGCCGCGCGGTGCGCGCGTGGGCACTTCCAGCCTGCGCCGCCAGGCGCAGCTCCTCGCGAAACGGCCTGACCTTGCCATCCTGCCGTTGCGCGGCAACGTCGATACGCGGCTGCGCAAGCTCGACGAGGGCGAGCTCGATGCCATCGTGCTCGCCAGCGCGGGTCTCATCCGGCTGGGCTGGGAAGCGCGCATCACCGAAATGCTCGACCCCACCGCCTGCCTGCCCGCGGTGGGACAGGGCGCCATCGGCGTGGAGTGCCGTGAAGGCGATGAAGCGACGCTGGCACGGCTCGCGGCGCTCGAGCACGCGCCCACGCGCATCGCGGTCAGCGCCGAACGCGCCTTTTCCCACCGCCTGGGCGGCAGCTGCCAGTCACCGGTCGCGGCATTCGCCCGCCTCGAGCAGGGGGTGCTGCAGCTCACCGGCCTCGTGGCCGAGCCCGATGGCTCCAGGCTCTGGCGCGACTCGGTGAGCGGAGCGCCCGGAGATGCGCAGTCCCTGGGCATGAAGCTCGCCGACGGGATCCTCGCACAGGGTGCGAAGGCGCTGCTCGAGCGCCTCGCGCACTGACGCTGCCCATGTCCGATCCCCTCGCCGGCGTCGGAGTCCTCATCACCCGGCCCGAGCAGCAGGCCGGGCCGTTGTGCCGGCTGTTCGAGGCACAGGGCGCCCTGGTGTACCAGCTGCCGGCCATCAGCATCGTCGAGCACCCGGACCGGCGCGCCGTGTTCGCACAGCTCGCACCGCTCCCGGATTTCGACCTCATCATCTTCACCAGCGTCAACGCGGTGCGCTTCGGTGCACCGCTCCTCGCCGGGCGGCGCGACCTCACGCTGGCCGCCATCGGCCCGGCAACCGCCCGCGCGCTGAACCAGGAAGGCTATCGCATCGGCATCGTGCCGCCGGAGGGCTTCGACTCCGAGCACCTGCTGGAAAGCCCGCGCCTGCTCCGCGTTGCGGGCGCGCGCGTGCTGCTGGTGAAGGGCGCCGGCGGCCGTGAGTTGCTCGAGCAGACGCTCACCGCTCGCGGTGCACGGGTGCAGGTGGCGATGGTGTACGAGCGGCGCCCGGCGACTCCCTCGCCGCAGAAGCTCGAGGAGGTGGAACGCGCGATGGCAGGCGGCAGGGTGCACCTGGTCACCGCCACGAGCCTGGAGATCGCCCGTCAGCTCCTCGCCATCGTTCCCGCCAGCCTGCGCCACCGGCTCGAGCAGGCCACCTGGCTCGTGCCGGGAGCACGCGTCGGCGCCGGCATCCGGGCCGCCGGCGTGACCGGCACCCTGCTCACCGCGGACTCCGCCGAGGATCAGGCGCTGGTGGAGGCCGCGTTGCGCTGGCGCTCGAGCGTGTCGGGAGCGTAGTCGAAGGAATCGAACCAGAGGTTACCGGCGCCATGCGCGGGGTCTTCCCGGCCGCACCGGAAGGTCACGGCCCAGGTTGACCAGGCGCAGTCTCAGGCCGGCTGGCTCTTCTTGCTGCCCAGCCATTCGCCGATGGGTTTCCATTGCTTCCAGTCGGGCCAGGCGAGGTACTCGGGCAGCTCGAGCACGCCCATGCCGCGTGCATAGGCGCGCACGTAGTTCTGCGCCTCGCGCAGCGCGCCCAGGTAGGGCACCTTGAGCTTCTTGAGGTACTCGTCGAGCTCTTCGAAGATGAGCGTGTATTCACGCACGCGATTGGCGATGACCGCGAGGCGCGCCTGCCGGCGCGAGACCTTGCCGATCTCCAGCAGCTCGTTCATGAAATGACCGCAGGCCTTGATGTCGATGCTGGAGGGCAGCACGGGCACGAGGATGGTCTCGGCACGACGCACCAGTTCGTTGAGCTCGGTGCCATGAACGCGCGCGGGTGCATCGATGATGAGCACCTCGGTGCTGCGGGGCACGTTGCGAAGGCCTTCATCGAAGGCAGCCACGCCGGTGATGGCCGGAAGATCGGCGGGCCGCTGGGCCAGCCAGTCGAGACTGGTCCGCTGCGGATCGTAATCGGCGATGCAGACGGCCTGTCCGTCGTGGGCGAAGTGGACCGCCAGGTTCGTGGCGAGTGTGCTCTTGCCGCATCCACCCTTTGAGTTCAGGACCATCACATGGCGCATCTCATCATCCCCCGGCTGACCTTTGGTGTAAGGTAACGACTGATGGCAGGATTCCGCAACCCCTCGCGCGATGCGATCGACGCGTTGCTGCGAAGTATTCGCACCGTTGCGGTGGTCGGCATCTCCGCGAACGCCTTTCGACCCAGCCACGAGGTCGCGCGCGGCCTGCAACGCTTCGGCTATCGCATCGTCCCGATCAACCCTTCGGTCGAACAGGTGCTGGGGGAGCGCTGCTGGCCCTCGCTGGAGGCAGCGGTGCGCGGACTCGGCGGGGAGAGCCCCCCGGCGGACACGTGCATCGACCTGGTCGACGTGTTCCGCTCCCCCGAGCACGTGCCGGCCATCGTCAACGACTGCATCCGGCTCAAGCTCCGGGCCCTGTGGCTGCAGGATGGCATCATCAACGAGGAGGCCGCCACGCGCGCGCAGTCGGCGGGCATCCTCACGGTGATGGATCGCTGCCTACACCGCGACCGTGCCATGCTCGCGGCCTGAGGGGGCATCGGCTATGCTTCGCGCGATGCGGATCGAGTTCCAGAAGATGCACGGCCTGGGCAACGACTTCATCGTCTTCGACGCCCCCCGTGCCGCCGCCGGTGGCGGACTCTCGCCCGCAGTGCTCAGCGCACTCGCCGACCGGCACACCGGCATCGGCTTCGACCAGGCGCTGATGCTCGAGCCTCCGCGCGCGGGCGATTCACGCGCCTACTACCGGATCTTCAACGCCGACGGGAGCGAGGTCGAGCAATGCGGCAACGGCGTGCGCTGCGTCGCGGCGCTGCTGTACGAGCGCGACCCGGCCGCCGGACGGGACTTCCAGCTCGACAGCGCCGGCGGGCGCATCGGTGCGCACGTGCGCGAGGACGGTCTCGTATCGGTGGACATGGGCGTGCCCAACTTCGCGCCTGCCGCCCTGCCCTTCACCGCCAGCGCCGAGAGCCACGTGTACCCCTTGAGCGTCAACGGCCGCGAGGTGGAGATCGGCGCCGTTTCCATGGGCAACCCGCACGCGGTGCTGCAGGTGCCGGACATCGATGCGGCGCCCGTGGAGCGCCTGGGCCCGGCCATCGAGCATCACCCGCGATTTCCCCGCCGCACCAACGTGGGGTTCATGCAGATCATGGACCGGGGACACATCCGCCTGCGCGTGCACGAACGCGGCGCCGGCGAGACCCGCGCCTGTGGCACCGGCGCCTGCGCCGCGGTGGCCGTGGGCCGCCGCCATGGCCTGCTGGACGAGAACGTGGAGGTCCAGCTGCCCGGCGGACTGATCCTCGTGTCGTGGGCGGGCGCGGATGCGCACCTGTGGCTCACGGGCCCCGCCGCGCGCGTGTTTTCCGGAACCATCGATGTATGAATTCAACCAGGGAGAACCCAGCATGAACACCAGCCAAGCGCGCGGCATCGCCCCCGTCGTGCTCGACGATGGCAGCGTTGCCGACTACCTGCAGCGTTCGCCGGACTTCTTCGAGCGCAACAGCCAGCTGCTGGACAAGCTGCGGCTCCCGCACCGCCGCCAGGGCAATGCGACGGTGAGCCTGGTGGAACGCCAGGTCGAGGTGCTGCGCGAGCGCAACGTGCAGCTCGAGCGCAAGCTGAAGGACCTCATCGAGGTGGCCCGCGGCAACGATGCGCTGGCCGAGCGCATCCACCGGCTGAGCCAGCGGCTGATCCGCGCGCATGGCATCGCGGCGTCCATCCAGGCCATCGAAGCTTCGCTGCGCGAGGATTTCGAGGCCATGCAGGCCGTGCTGGTGCTGTTCCTGGATCCCGACCCCGCGCTGGAACGCGAAGCGGGCAGGTTCCTGCGGCTCGCCAGGCACGAGGATGCGGAGATGAAGACCTTCGAGTCGCTGTTCCAGTCGGGCAAGCCGCGATGCGGCCAGATCCGCGATGCCCAGCGCGACTACCTGTTCGGCAAGGACACGGTGGAGATCGGCTCCGCGGCGCTCACACCGCTGGGCATCAAGGGCTCGCTCGGCCTGCTGGCCATCGGCGCGAGCGATGCGCAGCGGTTCACCCCCGGCATGAGCATCGATTTCCTGGTGCGCGTCGGCGAGATCGTCAGCGTCGCGCTGATGCGATAGCGCCCGCGCCTTGCCGGCCATGGGTGACGAACAGCAGGCGGCACTGGCCCAGCCGGTGGAGCGGTTCCTCGCGCATCTGCGCAACGAGCGCCGCTTGAGCCCGCACACCGTACAGGCCTACCGGCGCGACCTCGACACCCTGCTGCACTTCTGCGCGCGCCGCTCCCTCGCCAACTGGCGCACCGTCGACCATGGCCACATCCGCGAGTACGCCGCCGGCGAACACCGCCGCGGCATCGGGCCGCGCAGCATCCAGCGGCGGCTGTCGGCGATCCGCACGCTGTTCGAGTACCTGCAGCGCGAGCGCCTGGTCTCGCGCAATCCGGCACAGGGCGTTCGCGCGCCGAAGGCCCCGAAACGCCTGCCCGCGGCGCTCGATGCCGACCAGATGGCCCGGCTGCTCGAGTTCCGCGCGAGCGATGTCCTGGGCAGCCGCGACAAGGCCGTGATGGAGCTGTTCTACTCCTCGGGCCTGCGCCTGGGCGAACTGGTCGGGCTGGATGTCGGCCATGTGGATCTCGCCGACGCCACGGTGAGGGTGGTGGGCAAGGGCAGCAAGACCCGCATCGTGCCCGTGGGACGCCTCGCCATCGCCGCGCTCCGGCACTGGCTCGCCGAGCGTGCAACCCTCGCAAGGCCAGACCAGCCGGCCCTGTTCCTCGCGCGCGGCGGACGGCGGCTGGGTGCGCGCGCCGTGCAGTTGCGCATCTCCTTCTGGGCTCGCCGCCAGGGGATCGACGTGCGCGTGCATCCCCACCTGTTCCGTCACTCCTTCGCCTCGCACCTGCTCGAGTCGAGCCAGAACCTGCGCGGCGTGCAGGAACTGCTCGGGCATTCGGATATCGGCACGACGCAAATCTACACGCATCTGGACTTTCAGCACCTGGCCAAGGTGTATGATGCGGCGCATCCCCGCGCGAAACGCCAGGCTTGAAACCAGCCGCAACGCCCAAAGATTGCCCGTTCCATGACCCATCATCCGGATCGCCTCTACGGCACGACCATCCTCGCCGTGCGCCGCCACGGCAAGGTCGCCCTCGGTGGCGACGGCCAGGTCACGCTCGGCCAGAGCGTCATGAAGTCCAACGCCCGCAAGGTGCGCCGGCTGTTCGAGGGCAAGGTGCTCGCCGGCTTCGCGGGCAGCACGGCGGATGCCTTCACGCTGTTCGAGCGCTTCGAGGGCAAGCTCGAGAAGTTCGGCAACCTCACCCGGGCCGCCATCGAGCTGGCCAAGGACTGGCGCACCGACCGCAGCCTGCGCCGGCTGGAGGCGCTGCTGCTGGTGGCCGACGCCGGCAACACCTACGTCATCTCCGGCAACGGCGATGTCATCGAACCCGAGCACGACCTCATCGCCATCGGCTCGGGCGGCGGCTTCGCGCAGGCGGCGGCGCTGGCGCTGACGGGCTGCACCGACCTGCCGGCACGCGAGGTCGTCGAGCGCTCGCTGAACATCGCCGCCGACATCTGCATCTACACCAACCGCAACCTCACCATAGAGGAGCTGTAGCGCCGGCCGCCGGCGTGCAAGGCTCACCGCCATGTCGCAAATGACCCCGCGCGAGATCGTCGAGGAACTCGACAAGCACATCGTCGGCCAGAAGGCCGCCAAGCGCGCCGTCGCCATCGCCCTGCGCAACCGCTGGCGCCGCCAGCAGGTGCCCGAAGCCCTGCGCGCCGAGATCACGCCGAAGAACATCCTGATGATCGGCCCCACGGGCGTCGGCAAGACCGAGATCGCCCGGCGCCTCGCGCGCCTCGCCAAGGCGCCCTTCATCAAGGTCGAGGCCACCAAGTTCACGGAAGTGGGCTACGTCGGCCGCGAGGTGGACTCCATCGTCCGCGACCTCATCGAGATCTCGGTGAAGATGACCCGCGAGCAGGAGATGGAGAAGGTCCGGCACCGCGCGGCCGACGCCGCCGAAGAGCGCGCGCTGGATGCGCTGCTGCCCCGACCGAGGTCCGACACCGGGGATGCGCCGGTCCGGGAAGGCGAGACGCGCCAGCGGCTGCGCAAGATGCTGCGCGAGGGCCAGCTCGACGATCGCGACATCGAGGTGGAGCTGCGCGCCGTGCCCATGGGCGTGGAGATCATGGCCCCGCCCGGCATGGAAGAAATGACGCAGCAACTCCAGGGCATGTTCCAGAATCTGGGGGCCTCGCGCTCGCGCCCGCGCAAGCTCAAGGTGCGCGAGGCCATGAAGCTGCTGGTGGACGAGGAAGCCGCCAAGATGGTCAACGAGGAGGATCTCAAGGTCCGCGCCGTCGAGAACGCCGAGCAGAACGGCATCATCTTCATCGACGAGATCGACAAGATCGCCCGCCGCCAGGAGACGATGGGTGCCGATGTCTCGCGCGAGGGCGTGCAGCGCGACCTGCTGCCGCTGGTGGAAGGCTGCACCGTCAACACCAGGTACGGCACCGTCAAGACCGACCACATGCTGTTCATCGCCTCCGGCGCCTTTCACATGTCCAAGCCCTCGGACCTCATCCCCGAGCTGCAGGGCCGGCTGCCGATCCGCGTGGAGCTCGAGCCGCTGGCGGTGCAGGACTTCGTCCGCATCCTCACCGAGCCCGATGCCTCGCTGTGCAAGCAGTATTCGGCGCTGCTCGGCACCGAGGGCGTCGCGGTGGAGTTCACCGTCGAGGGCGTGCAGCGCCTCGCCGAGGCCGCCTTCGAGGTCAACGAGCGCACCGAGAACATCGGCGCCCGCCGCCTGCACACGGTCATGGAACGCCTGCTGGAGAACGTCTCGTTCGATGCGGCGGACCGGAGCGGTGCGCAGGTGCGCGTCGATCGCGCCTATGTGGATGCGAGCCTGGGGGAACTGGTGCGCAACCAGGACCTGTCGCGCTACATCCTGTAAGTGCACCGATGAGCGCCCCGCAGCCCCTCGCCATCCGCCTGCGCACCGCCTCGCGCCTGCTCGAGGTGGATTTCGACGACGGCAAGCGCTTCAGCCTGCCCTTCGAATACCTGCGCGTGTTCTCCCCGTCCGCCGAAGTGCGCGGCCACGGACCCGGTGAGGAGGTCCTGCAGCTCGGCAAGCAGTCGGTGGGCATCCGCGCGGTCGAGCCCACCGGCAACTATGCCGTACGGCTGGTGTTCGACGACGGGCACGACACCGGCCTGTACACCTGGCGCTACCTGTACGAACTGGGACACGATCAGGATGCCAACTGGGCGCGGTACCTGGAGCGCTGCGCGGCCGCGGGCCACCCTCGCTGATCCCGGCGGATGCGCGGTGCGGCGTGCGCCGGGGACGGGGCGCGGGGAACGGCGGGCGGCAGGGACGGTAGGCGGCAGGGTCCCGAACGCGATACCCTTGTCGTCATGAACGAGACGCCGCGCACCACGGATTTCGGCTTCCAGACCGTCGACTGGCGGGAAAAGGCCGGCAGGGTCCGGCAGGTGTTCGAGTCCGTGGCCAGCCGCTACGACATCATGAACGACCTCATGTCCCTCGGCGTCCACCGGCTCTGGAAGCGCTTCACGCTGTCACTCACCGGGCTGTCGCCGGGGGGATGCGCGCTCGATGTGGCCGGCGGTACGGGCGACCTTGCCATCGGCATGGCGCGCCAGGTGGGCAAGTCGGGCCGCGTGGTGCTCTCGGACATCAACGCCGCCATGCTGGCCGTGGGCCGGGACCGCAGCATCGATGCGGGCTGCGCGGGCACCATCCAGTGCGCACTCGCCAATGCGGAAAGCCTGCCCTTCGCCGAGGGCAGCTTCGACTGCATCACCATCGGCTTCGGCCTGCGAAACGTCACCGACAAGCCGGCGGCGCTGGCCTCCATGCGGCGCGTGCTGAAGCCCGCCGGGCAACTGCTGATACTGGAGTTCTCGAAGCCGGTGGCCCCCGGGCTTGCGCCGCTGTATGACCAGTACTCCTTCAAGGTGCTGCCCCTGCTCGGCCGGATGGTCGCGCAGGATGCCGACAGCTACCGCTACCTCGCCGAGTCCATCCGCATGCATCCCGACCAGGAAACCCTGCTCGGCATGATGCGCGAGGCGGGCTTCGGGCAGGCGCGCTACCACAACCTCACCGGCGGCATCGTCGCAGTCCACCGCGGCTACAAGGTGTGATGTGGGCGCAACGCCGGCCTGGCTGGCCTCGATCGAGGCGATGATGAACCGCGATCTCGCGGAAAACCCGCGCGCGATGCGGCTCGCGCAGCAACTCGAGAACCGCTCGATGCGGGTGCGCGCCGGCTCGCTGCTCGACCTGCGTGCAGAGGTGCAGGGAGGCCGGCTGTGGCTGGGGCCCGGTGAGCCGACGCAGGCCGGTCATCCGACCCCGCAGGCCGCACCGGTCGGACCGGCTGCCGCCGAGGCGGAGATCTCCGGGACGCCCCTCGCCATGATCGGCCTGTTCCGGCAGGCCAGCGCCACCCCTACCGCGGGCGGCGCGGTGCAGGTCCGCGGCGATGCCGAGGTCGCGAACCGCTTCCGCGAACTGTTCCACCTGCTGCGGCCCGATGTCGAGTCGCAGATGGTGCGCTTGCTGGGCGATGTGCCGGCCCGCGCGCTGTCGCGCGCCGGCACGGCGGCGCTCGACTGGGCACGTCAGGCCCTCGATAGCGGACGGCGCAACATCGCCGAATACCTCGTGGAAGAGAGCCGTGACCTCGTGAATCGCACCGAGCTCGAGGAGTTCCTGCGCGGCGTCGACCTCGCGCGCGAGGGCACCGACCGTGCCGAGGCAAGGCTGGCGCTGCTCGAGCGCCGCCGCGGAGCGCGTTGCTGATGCACCTGTCGGTGGCATGGCGGTTGCTCATCATCCAGCGTGCGCTGGTGCGCCACGGGCTGGACGAGTTCGTGCGGGAAACGCACCTGTTCCGGCCGGTTCGCTTCCTGCTGCTGCTCTCGCCCTGGACCTGGTTCCAGCGCATTCGCGGGGTGTCGCGTGGCGAACGGCTGCGACTCGCGCTGGAGGAGCTCGGACCCATCTTCGTCAAGTTCGGCCAGGCGCTGTCGACGCGGCGTGACCTCCTGCCGCCCGACATCGCCGATGAACTCGCCAAGCTCCAGGACCGCGTGCCGCCTTTCCCGGGCGCAGAGGCCCAGGCCGCCATCGAGTCCGCCCTCGGTGGTCCGGTGGACCGGTTCTTCGATGGCTTCGACCCGACGCCGGTCGCCGCCGCCTCGATCGCGCAGGTGCACACCGCCCGCCTCAAGGACGGCGTCGAGGTGGTGGTGAAGGTGCTGAGGCCCTGCATGCACGAGGTCATCCGCCGCGACATCGACGTGCTGCACGCGCTGGCCGGCCTTGCGGAAACCTACTGGGCCGGCGCCTGGCGCCTGCGGCCGCGCGAGGTGGTGCGCGAATACGAGAAGACCGTGTTCGATGAGCTCGACCTGATGCGCGAGGCGGCCAACGCCGCGCAGCTCAAGCGCAACTTCGCGGGCTCCCCGCTCCTGTACGTGCCGCAGGTGTACTGGGACCTGTGCCGCCGGGATGTCATGGTGATGGAGCGCATCCACGGCATCATCATCAGCCGCATCGACGAACTGCGCGCCCGCGGCACCGACATCGCAAAGCTGGCCGAGAACGGCGTGGAGATCTTCTTCACGCAGGTGTTCCGGCACAACTTCTTCCATGCCGACATGCACCCGGGCAACATCTTCGTGCAGGTCGATGACCCGGCGAATCCACGTTACGCCGCGGTGGACTTCGGCATCGTCGGCACCCTGCAGGAGCGCGACCAGCACTACCTCGCCGAGAATTTTCTCGCCTTCTTCGAGCGCGATTACCGCCGCATCGCCTCGCTGCACATCGAATCCGGCTGGGTGCCGCGCGAGACCCGGCTGGATGAGCTGGAATCCGCGGTGCGCACGGTCTGCGAACCCATCTTCAACAAGCCGCTGGCCGAGATCTCCTTCGGACAGGTGCTGCTGCGGCTGTTCGAGACGGCGCGGCGCTTCGACATGCAGCTCCAGCCGCAGCTCATCCTGCTGCAGAAGACGCTGCTGAACATCGAGGGGCTGGGCCGCCAGCTCTATCCGCAGCTCGATCTGTGGAAGACGGCGCAGCCGGTGTTGCGCGAGTGGATGCGCGAGCGCATCAGCCCCATCACCATGGCGAAGCGCCTGCGCCAGCAACTGCCCGACCTGCTGCAGAGCGCGAAGCTCCTGCCGCAGGTGTTCCAGCACGTGACGCGGGAGGCGGCCGAGGGGCGCTTCGCGCTCTCCGTCCATTCGAACGAACTGCTCGAGCTGCGTGAGCAGATCCGCCTCGGCCAGCAGCGCCGCGATGGCGTGCTGCTCGGCGTCGTGCTCTGGCTCGCCGGCCTCACCTGCATCGAGATCTTCCCGTGGGCCGCGCTCCTGGGCGTCGCGCTGATGGCCACCGGCACCGTGATCGCCGCGGTACGCCTGCTGCGTCGTCCCGCCCTTCCACCCGCCGCCTGAAGGAGCGCCACCGCACATGGCCGAACGACCGACGATCGCGCCTCCCGCAGGCGATGAGGCTTCCGCGGCCGGCGCCCGCCGTTTCGATTCGGCCCGCCAGATGAGCCCGCGCGCTCACCTGCTGTCCAACGGCCACTACAGCGTCATGGTCAGCGCGGCGGGCAGCGGCTTTTCGCGCTGGCGCGACCTCGCCGTGTGCCGCTGGCGCGAGGACCCGACCTGCGATGATGCCGGCTCCTTCCTCTACCTGCGCGATGCCGGCAGCGGCCGGGTGTGGTCGGCGGGATTCCAGCCGGTGGGCGTCGACGCGGATGCGTATCGCGCGGAGTTTCGCGAGGATCGCGTGATCATCGAGCGGCGCGATGGCGCCGTCCTCACGCGGCAGACCATCGTCGTGTCGCCGCGCGAGGATGCCGAATTGCGCTGGGTGGAGATCGCCAACCAGGGCAGCACTCCCCTGACCGTCGAACTCACGAGCTACCAGGAAATGGCGCTGGCGCCGCCGGCGGCGGACGCGGCGCATCCCGCCTTTTCCAGGATGTTCGTGCAGACCGAGTGGTCCGCCGCGGAGGGCGCATTGCTCGCCCGGCGCCGGCCACGCGACCCGGCGGAAGTGTCGTTGTGGGCGGCGCAGCTCTGCAGCACCGAGGCCGCTGCGGGCATAGAGGTGGAAGGCGGCGTGCAGTTCGAATCCGACCGCGCTCGTTTCATCGGCCGTGGCCGCACGCTGCGCCGGCCCGAGGCGCTCGAGGCGGCGACTCCGCTGTCGGGCAGCACCGGCACGGTGCTCGACCCGGTGCTGTGCCTGCGACAGTGCCTGCGCATCGCGCCTGGCGCGATGGCGAAGGTGGCCTTCTGGACCCTGGTGGCGCCCACGCGCGAGGCCTTGCTGGATCTCGCGCGGCGGCTGCGCGCGCCGGGCCGCGCGGCAGAGGTCCTGCGGCTGGCGGCGGAACGGGCCCGCGCCGGGCTTTCCGAAAGGCACATCGACGGGCCGCGGGCGCGCACCTTCCAGCAGCTCGCCAATGCCGTGCTGTACGCCAACCCGGCACTGCGCGCACCGGCCGCGCTGCTCGCGGCCAATCGCGATGGCGCGCCGCTCCTGTGGGCGCATGGCATCTCCGGCGATGTGCCCATCGTGCTTCTCCGACTGGCAAGCTCCGCGGGCGCGGCCTGCGTGCGCGAAACGATGCGCGCCTTCGAGTACTGCCGCGCGAAGCGTCTCGACCTGGACCTGCTCGTGCTCGATGAGCGCCCCGCCGCCGGCGACACGCTGGGCGCGGCGCTGCTCGAGGAAGCCCGCGATGTGCAGCAGCGCGCCGGCGCATCGGGCGGCCGGGGCCGCATCTTCCTGCTCGATGCCGCCAAGGTGCCCGCCGCCAATCGCGCGCTGATGCAGGCCGCCGCGCGCGTCGTGCTGCTGGCGGAAGGCTCGACCCTGGGCGAGTTGCTCGAGCACACCGATGCGGGGCGGCTGCCGCCGGATCCGCGAACTTCCGCCGCGCAGCAGGCCACGCTGCAGGCCACGCGGCCGGTGGCGGACCGCAGCGCCTCCCCGGCAGGACTGCAGTTCTTCAACGGCGTGGGCGGATTCAGCGCCGGCGGCGAGGAATACCGCTGCGAACTCGGCGGCGGACAGGTGACGCCGGCACCCTGGGTCAACGTCATCGCCAATCCGCATTTCGGCTTCCTGGTCTCGGCCATGGGCGCCGGCAACACCTACTCGGTGAACTCCCGCGAGTACCAGCTCACGCCCTGGTCGAACGACCCGGTCAGCGAGCCACCGGGCGAGGCCTTCTTCCTCCAGGACCTGGACAGCGGCGCACTCTGGTGCCCCACCGCCCTGCCGGTGCAGGACCCCGGCTTGCGCTTCGGCTGTTCACACGGACAGGGATACTCCCGCTTCGACGTGCAGGCGCAGGACATCGACACCGAACTGCTGCAGTTCGTGCCGCTGCAGGATGCCGTGAAGATCTCGCGACTGCGCCTCACCAACCGCTCGGACCGACCGCGGCGCCTGTCCGTCACCGGCTACCTGGATTGGGTGCTGGGAGATCAACGTCAGAAGACCGCGTTGCACCTGCTCACGGAGCGGGATGCGGACAGCGGCGCGCTGTGGGCACGCAATCCCTGGAACACGGGCTTTCCCGGGCGCATCGCCTTCTTCGACATGGGAGGACTGCAGGAGAGATTCACGACGGACCGCAGCGAATTCCTGGGCCGTCACGGCAGCCTGTCGGCGCCGCGGGCGCTGCTCGGGCATCACCGTCTGTCCGGGCGCGTGGGCGGGGGATTCGATACCTGCGCGGTCCTGCAGCGTGAGATCCGCCTCGCCCCGGGCGAGCGCGTGGATCTCGTGTTCCTGCTCGGGGATGCGGCCTCGGAGTCCGAGGCGCGCGAGCTGCTGCGCCGCTACCGCCCGGCAGACACCGACGCACAGCTCGCGGCGGTACGGGACTTCTGGGATCGCACGCTCGGCACGGTGCAGGTGAAGACGCCGGAACCCGCGCTCGACCTGATGCTCAACCGCTGGCTCTTGTACCAGACCCTTGCCTGTCGCATCTGGGCACGCGCCGGCTTCTACCAGGCGAGCGGAGCCTACGGCTTCCGTGACCAGCTCCAGGATGTGATGACGATGTGCGCCACGCACCCGTCGATCACGCGTGCCCACCTGCTCGCCGCCGCGGCCCGGCAGTTCGAACCCGGCGACGTGCAGCACTGGTGGCTGCCCTCCTCCGGCCTCGGCGTCCGCACGCGCATCGCGGACAATCGCATCTGGCTGCCTTACGTCACGCTGCATTACCTGCGGGTGACCGCCGACCAAGGCGTGCTCGAGGAAGACCTGCCCTTCCTCGGCGGACCTGCGCTCCGGTCCGACCAGCACGAGGAAGTGACCATACCGCCGCTGTCCGGCACCTCGGCGAGCCTGTACGAGCATTGCGCGCGCGCACTGGACATCAGCCTCTCCGTCGGCCCGCACGGATTGCCGCTGTTCGGCACCGGCGACTGGAACGATGGCATGAACCGCGTCGGCGCCGAAGGGCGCGGCGAGAGCACCTGGATGGCCTGGTTCCTGAACGCCACGCTCCTGGCCTTCGCGCCGGTGGCCGAAGGTCGCGGCGACACCGCGCGCGCGACACGCTGGCGGGAGCACGCCGCGCGCCTGGCCGCGGCGGTGGAGCGCGAGGCCTGGGACGGAGCATGGTACCGGCGCGGCTATTACGATGACGGTGCGCCGCTGGGTTCCAGCCAGAGCGATGAGTGCCGCATCGATTCCATCGCGCAGTCCTGGGGCGTGATCAGCGGCGCCGCGGACCAGGCCCGCGTGGCGCGCGCCATGGACGAGGTCGATGCACGGCTGGTGGACCGTGAGCACGACCTCATCCGCCTGTTCACGCCGGCCTTCGATCGCAGCGCGCACGATCCTGGTTACGTGAAGGGGTATCCCTCGGGCCTGCGCGAGAATGGCGGGCAGTACACCCATGGCGCCGTGTGGAGCGTGCTGGCCTTCACCCGGCTCGGCGATGGCGATCGCGCCGGCGAGCTGCTTTCGATGATCAATCCGGTTCACCACGCCGATACCGCGGAACGCATGGACCGCTACAAGGTGGAACCCTATGTGCTGTGCGCCGACCTGTACACGGCACCGGGCCACGTGGGTCGTGGCGGATGGACCTGGTACACCGGTTCCGCGGGCTGGCTGTACCGGACGGCGCTCGAGGGCCTGCTGGGCTTCGAGGTGCTCGACCGGCAGATCTCGATCGAGCCCTGCATCCCGCGCCGATGGACCGGGTACAGGGTGAGTTACCAGCGCGGGGACACGCGCCATCTCATCCACATCAGCAATCCGCAGGGCGTGAACCGCGGGATCCGCTCCGTGACGGTGGATGGTGGCGCCGTGCATACGGCCCCTGCCACCCGCGCGTTGCTGCCCGTCTTCGAGGACGGGCGCACGCATCACATCGAGATCATCCTCGGCTGATGCTTTGCCGCCCGGCGGCCCGGCGGCCCGGCGATCCGGCGATCCGGTTCGCCGCGATCGATGAGATCAGCTTCTGGCTCCGGCGCGGCCCCGGGCCTGCGCGGCGAGGTTCTTCAACATGCTGGACAGCTCCTCGGCATGCTCCTCCTCGACGGCGAGGATATGCTCCAGGATGCGCCGCGTGGTGTGGTCGTGATCCTTCAGGAAGGCGATCATCTCGCGATAGGACTCGATGGCCACGCGCTCGGCCACCAGGTCCTCGCGGATCATCGACTCGAGATCGGTTCCCGCCTGGTATTCGGAGTGGCTGCGCATCGTCAGCCCTTCGGGGTTGAAGTCGGGTTCGCCGCCGAGCTGCACGATGCGCTCGGCGATCTTGTCGGCGTGCTCCTGCTCCTCCTGGGAGTGCTGCAGGAACTCCTGCTTGATCGCTTCCGCCAGCAACCCTTCGGCCATGAAGTAGTGACGGCGGTAGCGCAGCACGCAGACCAGCTCGGTGGCCAGCGCCTCGTTCAGGATCTTCAGCACGGTCTGCTTGTTGGCGCTGTAGCTGGGCGTGACCGCGCCTTGTTCGATGTGCTGGCGGGCGCGCTGGCGGAGTTCGTTGACATCGCTGAGAAAGGGCGTCGCGGCCGGCTCGCCCTGCAGCGGTTGGGCAGTATTCATGGCTTGGCTCCTCGAGCGTTGATGAGTCTGGCGATCACGATCCTGGAGATCGTGTTGAGGGGAAGCATTCGAAGCAGGCGCAATGCCTTGGTTGGCGAGAGGGCGAACAGCGCCAGCAGCATGACGAGCATGCCCCCCGTACCCTGTCCACGGCTGAAGAAGCGCATGGTGGCGCTGCGCGGAAAATGGCCGTTGCCGCCCCGCCGCGCCTCCTGGCCCTCTCCTGGCGAAGGCTCGAACAGCTCGAGCAATTCGGCGCGGGAGCGCGCCAGGCGCACCTGCGGAGGTTCGCGCACCGGGCTCGAACCGCGCAACGCCTGTTCCGGATGATCATCGACAGGAGTCATGCGTAGTCCCGGGGCTGTTCATCATGGGAGGGCGGCGGCGAAGAGGGCGGTGGTGATGTCCGTGCCGCATCCCGTGGCGCCGCCGGCGGCGGCTCGTCCGGGCCGAGCAGCCGTTCCAGCAATGCCCGGTCCTGCTGCCATTCCCGCTTGACGTGCGCGAGCAGGGCCTCCTCCGCCTTGCCCCGCGACAGGGACATCACCAGTCCCGCCAGCGTGATCAAGGCGAACACGGCCAGCATCGAGAGGATGACCCACATGCGGTAGGGCGTGTCCCATGCGGCGGCGATCACCGCGACGCAGATCATCAGCAGCGTGAAAACGGCACCCAACAGCGCGACGCCGAGCGCGATGGAACGGCGCGTCGCGCGCTGCTGGAACTTCTGCAGGTCCTCCTCGGCCAGTTCCGCGTAGGCAAGGAGATGCCGAAGCAGGATGGGCAACGCTTGCGGAAGCGTCCACCATGCCTTCATGGACCGGTCAGGAACGACGCGCCGCGAGGAAGCCGATGGCGATTCCCACCAACGCGGCGACGCCGAGCGCCTGCCAGGGATTCTCGCGCACCAGATCGTCGGTGCTGCCCGCCACGGCCTGTGCCTGGCGACGGACCTTGTCGGCACCGTCGTTGATGGCATCCCGGGCGGAGGACACCGCATCACGCAGCCGGTCACGGATGCGTGCGATCTCCGGATCCTTGACGTCCGAGACCCGCGACACCAGTTCCTCGACGTCGTCGATCAGGTTCCTGAACTCACCGCTCGCGGCATCCTTGAGGTTGCGGGCCCGTTCGGCCACTTCGTCCTTGAGGTTGCGGCCGTTGCGGGCCTGGTTCATGGTGGAATCGTATGTGCTTTCCATCTGGGTGGAACTCCTCTTGTGTGTCGGTTGCAGTGCGGGAAATGGGGTCGAACCGCGGGAAATCAAACCCGGCGCGTGACACTGAACAGGAAGGTGATCAAGGCGCCGATCAGGAACACGAAGAACAGGATCTTGGCGATGCCGGCCGCGCCGGCGGCAATGCCACCGAAACCGAAGACGGCTGCGACCAACGCGATGACGAAGAAAACGACGGCGTAGTGAAGCATAACCCTTTCTCCTTAAAGCGCAATGTCGAGGGGAAGCCAGTGTGCGCAGGGCAGCATGTGCCTGCCGTCGGCACCCCGCGCCGGCCCCTGTAGGAATCCGCTCACCGGCCGGTTGACAGGGCAGTTCGGCCCGCGCTGGACAACCACCATGACGCTGCCCACACTCCCCGCCATGAAGCTCCTCGGCGTGTATTTCGAGCGCAACCGCCTCTGGACACTGCTGCTGCTGCCCGTGATGCTCATCGCCTTCCTCGCGGGCCTGTTCCTGCTGGCCACCGAGGGACAGGCCCGGCTCGAGCTCGCGAACGTCCGCGTCCAGCAATCCGACCAGCGCGAACAGCTCCTCGCCGCCTACATGAACGAGCTGGTGAATGCGGAAACCGCGCAGCGTGGCTACCTCATCACCCGGAACGAAAATGATTTGCTCCCTTACCGCAAGGCGGTGGCGCGGATCGATCCGCTTCTCAACGAGATCCGCATTGCCTACCGGCAGGACACTGCCGCCCTGGAGCAGGTCCGCCAGCTGCGGCTCGCCACCGGCATGAAGATGGGGGAGCTCGATTCCACCCTGGCCCTGGCACGCACCCGCGGCCCCGAGGCGGCGATGGAGCTGCTGCGCACCGGCGCGGGCCAGCGCTACATGGACGACTTGCGCAACCAGGTGGGCGCGCTGCGCGACCGCGAGTCGCACGAACGTCACGCCGCCACTGAGCACTGGCACTCGGATCTGCTGCTGTCACGCTGGATCACTGGGGCCGGTGCGGTGCTGAACGTCCTGCTCGTGCTGCTCGCCATCGGGCTCGTGGTCTCCGACCTGCGCCTGCGCTCACGACAGGCGGCCGAGCTCGTGGCGCAGAAGCGGGAGCTGGAGAGCGAGGTGGCAACGCGCACACAGGAACTCGCGGCCCTGTCCACCCACCTGCAGGAGATCTCCGAGCAGGAGAAGCACGCCTTGTCGCGCGAGCTGCACGATGAACTCGGCGGGCTGCTGGTTTCCGCCCGCATGGACCTGTCCTGGCTGGAGCGCAAGCTCCCCACCGACGATCCCGCGATCCTCGGCCGCTTCAGGCGCATCCAGGACTCGCTCACCGCAGGCGTCGACCTCAAGCGTCGGGTGGTCGAGGAGCTGCGCCCGACGCTGCTGGACAACATGGGCCTGTTCTCCGCGCTTCGCTGGCTGGTGAAGGAGGCGGCGACCCGCTCCGGCCTCGCGAGTTCGGAAAGCTACCCGGAGGAAGAGCTGCCGCTGCGGCCACCGGCCGCCATCGCCATCTTCCGCACCGTTCAGGAAGCTCTCACCAACATCCTCAAGCACGCCTCCGCGACGAGCTTCGACGTCGCGGTGGAACTGGTGGATGGGCAGCTCGTGCTGCAGGTCTCCGATGACGGTCGCGGCCTCAGTCCCGACCGGTTGCGTTCACTGGGGTCGCATGGCCTCGCCGCCATGCGTCACCGCATCGAATCCCTGGGCGGAAAATTCTCCATCGCCAACCTGTCGCGCGGCGCGGTGGTCAGTGCGCGCGTGCCGCTCGCCGCCATCGTCGATCCGGAACGCGAGGCGCAGGAACTGCTGCCCGCCGCCCCCGGCGCCTGAAGAATGCAGGCGCGGGGGCGTCTTGCGGCTATCTCTGCATCCGGCGCGCTTCCGCGTCATCTTCCTTCATCGATCGCTCCCAGGCGTTGATCTGGCGCTCCGCCTCATCCTTGCTGATGCCATACGACTCCTGGATCTTGCCGGCCAGCATGTCGCGGTGGCCGTCGATGACATCGAGGTTGTCGTCGGTCAGCTTTCCCCACTGTTGCTTGACACGTCCCTTGAACTGCTTCCAGTTACCCTGTACCCGATCCCAGTTCATGTTGCACTCCAGCCATTGACGATCGCGAGGCGACCCCTGAAGGGAAAAGGAGCAAGCCGCATGCCAGCGGCGAATCGCGCAGCCGGCGCGGTGCCTGGAACAGGGCTCGTCAGGGATGGCGGATGCGGTGTAGAAGTTTCGGCAGTAAGGCAGAGATTACGTCAACTGCGCATCAGCCCGAAGGTGTTGCGCCGGCGTCCGGGTCGCCGCAGATCTCGCCGAGCACTTCGGGGAGGCGATCGTAATCCCGCGCCTTGTCCAGAAAGTAACGCGCCCCGAGGGCCAGCGCCGCGCGCTTGTACTCCGGGAGGTCGTAGTTCGTGAGGATGATGACCTTGGGCCTCGCCGCCACCTTCGCCAGCGCACGCAGCACGCCGAAGCCCGTGCCCTGCTTCAGATGCAGGTCGAGGATCATCACGTCCACGTTCTCTCGATGCACGCGGGCCACGGCATCGGCCTCGTTGTCCACCGCGCCGATGAGGTTGACGGCGGCCGTCTGGCTGATGACCTCCGACAGTCTTTCGGTCAGCACCCGGGAGTCCTCGACGAGCAGGACGTTCAACGTGCGTCCCAGGTCAACGGGAGGGGCTTTGGTCACGGAGTGGATCGCCGGCTCATGCATCGCCAGTGTGCATCAGGCATGCAGGCGAGGACCGCGAACCACCGCACATGGCGGTGTCAGTGCCTTCCTACAGCCAGTCGGTGGATTACTGGATGATGCCATTGCGCAGTGCGTAGGAGGTGACATCCGCATTGGACTTGAAGCTCATCTTCTCGAGGATCCGGCTGCGGTAGGTGCTCACGGTCTTCACGCTCAGCGACAGTTCGTTCGCGATCTCGGACACACCGCGGCCGCCGGCAAGCTTGCAGAAGATCTGGAACTCGCGCGTCGAGAGCCGGGTGTGCAGCGGCTTGTCGGGGTCGCCATCGAGATCGGCGACCAGCAGCTCCGCCAGGGCCGCGCTCACGTAGCGGCGGCCGGACAGCACGGTCTGGACCGCCCTCAGCAGTTCCTCGGGGGCACTGTCCTTGGCCAGGTATCCGCTGGCGCCGGCACGCAGGACGTTCACCGCGTATTGCTGCTCCGGGAGTCCGGAAAGAACGAGCACCTTCACCTTGGGGTATCCGAGCTGGATGTGGCGAAGGATGTCCAGCCCGCTGCGGTCCGGCATGAAGATGTCGAGCAGGACCAGGTCCCACTCCTTCGCACGCAGCTTGTCGAGCGTCTCGCTGCCACTCGCCGCCTCGCCGATTTCCTTGAGCTTCGGGTCGCCCTCCAGGAACTGGCGCAGCCCGGCCCGCACCACCGCATGATCATCGGCAATCAATATCCTCAGCACTGCAAACTCCCTTAGGCTTCAGGGTCGAGGACCTGCATCAGCTGTTCACGAGCTGTTGGGGCTGCTCGGCCCGCGCATAGACGTGTAGCTTGTTATACAACGTTTTCAGGCTGCACCCCAAGGTGTCCGCCGTCCGGCGCTTGTTGCCGCGGAAATGCTGGAGCGTGGCCTCGATGAGCGAGCGCTCCACCTCATCGATGCTCGCGCCGACCCGGATCTCCAACCGCCCGACCAGTTCCGGGGAGCGCGACTCCGAGATCAGCGGTGCGAGCTCGAGCTCAGCGTCGCACAGGATGTACGCGCGCTCGACGCAGTTCTTGAGCTCACGCACGTTGCCCGGCCAGTTGTGCTGCGTGAGCATGGCGCGCGAATTCGTGGAGAAGCGCTTGCCTGCACCGTCCCGGACATTCAGGCCGGCGAGGAAATGGTCCGCGAGCACGAGGATGTCCTCCCCCCGTTCACGCAGGGGCGGCACGCTCACGGGAAACACGGCCAGCCGGTACAGGATGTCCTCGCGGAGCTGTCCCTTCTGTACGGCCGTCAACGGGCAACGGTTCGAGGCGGCGATGACACGCACGTCGCTGTCGATTTCGCTGACGCCGCCCACCCGGTAGAACCTGCGGGTCTCGAGGACGCGCAGCAGCCGCGTCTGCATGTCCAGCGGCATCTCGGTGATTTCATCGAGGAACAGCGTGCCCCCTTCCGCCCGCTCGAAGACGCCGGCGTGCGCGCGGCCGGCGCCGGTGAAGCTGCCCTTCTCGTAGCCGAACAGCTCGGCTTCGATGAGCCCTGCCGGGATGGCGCCGCAGTTGATCGCCACGAATGGCCCGCTGGCGCGCTGGCTGCACGCGTGGATGAGCTGCGCCACGAGTTCCTTGCCCGACCCGCTCTCGCCGGTGATCAGCACGCTGGCCTCGGTGGGACCGACGCGCTCGATAAGCCGGTGTACTTCCTGCATGGCAGGGGATTGCCCGAGCATCACCGAGCCGTTCAGAACGGAAGTGGAACCGGTCGAAACCTCGTGTGCCGTGGCGTTCATGCGACGAAGACTCCTTTAGTGGAAGACGGCTGTAATGATTACATCGGGCGGGCTCAATTCTTCCCGCACGGGGCGGGAGGAGCCATTCGAGGGGTGCTGAAGCTGCATTCGGAATCCTTGAAGTTCCCTGTAGGTGTTCGTCCTACACGGAGTTGCAACTGCCTGATGCTCCTGAGCCGGGACGCCGTGCAATTCCTGCCGACGATTCCCTGCAGCGACGGCGCTGGCATATCGATTGCAACTTTCGCGAGTTGATCCAGTCCTCGCAACCAACATCACAGAGAGGTCCACGTCCATGCATCAACCTGTCCCGGGGTGGCGTCGCCGCCTCATCACGACGCTGGTCGGCAATCCCGTCACCAAGGCCCGGCAGATCAACGTGGACACCTTGCGCGGGGTCGTGCAACTCAGCGGCTTCGTCGACGATGCGGCGGAGAAATCCGAAGCCGGCCGGATCGGCCGCTACAGCCGCCCTGCTACAGCCGGCCGGCCAGCAGCATGATCACCACCACCACCAGCGCGACCCCGAGGATGCCGCTGGGGAAATATCCCCAGCTGGTGCTGTAGGGCCAGGCCGGCACCGCGCCGACCAACAGCAGCAGCAGCACGATGATCAGGATGGTCGAAATACTCATGACGAAATTCCTCTTGTGTGAGGGCGCCTGCGCCGCTCAGTGCATGATCAGATAGACGATGATGAGGAGCCCGGCCGGTACGCCGAGTATCCATGCCAGGAAATACTTGCCCATTGCAGTGCTCCCTTCGCCGGATGACGATCAGTTCACCGTACGTGCAGGCTCCTGGTGCGACCATCGCCACGGACCAGGATCGCGGGTCGGCGGGCGCCGACACGCGCACCGGCGGGCCGCGCGCGCGAGGTCAGGCGCGCTTGCGAGCCCGACGCCCGTTTCCCTTCAGGCTGTCACGCAAGGCCTGCATCAGGTCGATGACCTGGGCCTTGGGTGGCTGCTGCACACCCTCGGGCTCCCCGGCCAGGTCGTGGGTCTGGCCCTTGCGGACCTTCTCGCGGATGCGCCGCATCAAGTCCTCGCGATAGGTATCGTGAAACGCCGACGGGCGGAATTCGCCGGTCATCTCGTTGACCAGGCGGCGCGCCATCGTGAGCTCCGCCGCGTGCACGCGCGACCCCTTGCCGGCCGGGAGACGGGACTTCACCACCTCCGGCGGCAGCACCTCGTCCTCGAAGCGCAGCGTCAGCAGCATCATCGCCCGCCCACGGGGGGCGACCACGCACAGGTGCTGGCGCCCCCGCATCACGAGCGTGGCGACCGCCACCTTCTCCGTCTCCTCGAGCGCATCGCGCAACAGGACGTAGACCTTGTCCCCTCCCTTGCCGGGCGCCAGGTAATAGGGTGTCTCGAAGTAGACCGGGTCGATGTCGCCGGCGGAGGTGAAGGTGGCGATGTCGATGGTCTGCGTCGCCTTGAGGTTGGCATGCCGGAAGTCCGCGTCCGAGAGCGCGACGTAGCGGCCCTTCTCGTACTCGTAGCCCTTGACGATGCGCTCCCAGGCGACTTCCTTGCCCGTGTTCTTGTTGATGCGCTGATAGCCCACCGGTGCGAAATCCCGGCTGTCGAGCAGGTGCAGGCCGAGGGAGGAATCACGCGAGGCGGTGAACATCTCCACGGGCACGTGGATGAGGCCGAAGGAGATGGCACCCTGCCAGACGGCGCGTTGCATGGATATCGCCTTCAGGCCTGGGCGAGCTGGTCGTCGCCGGGTGGAGGCAGGACGTTGCGCGGCGGGACCTCGAGCCAGCGGTTCGTGTGATCCGCGCGCGACAGTGCAGCCGCATCGAGCGTCTCGCTGCTGTAGCAGGCGAGGTGCCCGCCGCGACGATCGACCACTTCGATGCGCCACTCGGTCGCGTCCAGCAGCAGGTCACTGGCCACCGCGAGCAACTGTCCCGGGCGACGATAAGGTCCGTTCGCGAGGCTCCAGCCACCGCGGATCCACCAGCTTCCATCCTCGTGTTCGACGACCCGCAGAACCTTCATGTGTTCAATCGTCGGCCGGGTGTGGGTCGGCGTGTGTCGGCGCCGGGAGCAATCGCCGGTGGGAATGCAAGAAGCGCCCGCCGGACCGCGCCAGGAACCCCATGACCGTCGTGCACCGACGGGCAAGCGGGGTCATCCACCGACAGCCAGCGCTGCTGCTGCCGATTCATGATTCCCGCATCATGAAGTTCACCAAGCACTGGACCTGGATGATGCTGTTGCCTGCCCTGGTGATCGGCGCGGAGACCGATCCTCGCGGCGCGCAAGGCTCGGATCGTGACTTCGTCCTGGCGGCTGCGCGCGCAGGGCAGCAGGAAGTTTTCGATGCCACACGTGCCGCGACGCAGAGCAGGATGGAAGGCGTCCGGCATCTTGCGCAGATGCTCCGGCAGGATCATGAGCTGAGCAACGAGCGGCTGGGCCGCCTGGCTCACGCCAAGGGCATGAGCCTGCCCCCGCCGGAACCCTCCCCAAGTCCCACCGCATCCTTCTCCGACCAGGAGTACGTCGCAGGCCAGGTGCAGGCCCACGAGGAGGCCATTGCCCTGTTCCGCGCCGAGGCCGAGCGCGGCACGGACCGGGAATTTCGTGCCTTCGCGGCGCAGGTCCTGCCGACGCTGCGCAAGCACCTCGCGGCACTGCACGCGCTGCAGACACCCTGAGCGAAGCGCCGTCCCTGCGACGAGCGCCGTCCCTACAACAGGAAGGCCTCGTAGGGCCGCTCGAAGCTGTCGAGATCCGCGCCTGCTCCCAGGCAGCGGATGGCCAGGCGCTTGACGGCAAGAACGCGAGGATGAAGCTCGAACCGGCCCCAGGCCGCACCGCGGAACGCCGTGGGCTTCAGCCGGCGCCAGCCGCGGATGGGGTAGCGGGCCAGCGTGAGATTGCCCTGGCGTGCAATCCGGCGGCAGGCTCGCCCCACGGTGGCATGGACGGGATCCCCATCGCTTTCGAGCGGCGCGATCAGCGTGGAGCCGGGGGCGATCCGGTCCTGCAGCATGCTCTCGAGCCTCGGTCGCTCGGACTCCAGGGTCGCCGCATCGAATCCCAGCATCTCGCATTCGAGATGCTGGCCGCCCAGGATCTGCAATGCGCTGCGCGGCGAGCGCAGGGGCGCCGAGCTCGCGGCGGATGCAAACGCGATCTCGCACACGCACAGCACGCGCGCCGGATACCCGACTTCCGCCCAGGAGCGCAGCAACCCGCCGGCGGCCAGGGCCACGTCATCGGCGTACGGCGCCACGATCACCAGCGGACCGCGGGCTGGCAGCCAGGGCCGCTGCCGCTGCAACTCCGCATTCCACAGGGCCTCGGATGTCGCGCTGGATCGCAGGGGATGTTCAGCGGCGGTGGTGATCATGGCAACCTCACTTCAGGCAAGTGTCCTCGCGCGGGACGGCGATCTTGCACAAGAAGCTGCCACGACGAAGTCGGCGCGGCTGTCGGGTTGCTGTAGGACAGGACCGGCAGCCCGCGCAGGGCCGCGGCAGCGGGCGCCCTATCCTGCCGCTGCCTGGAGCAGTTTCTCGATCAGCGGTTCCACCTGCTCGGAGAGGACAGGCTTGCAGAGGACGGCGGCATTGGCATCCCAGCCATCGAGCACACCCGGCCACTCGTAACCCGTGATCACGATGATGGGCAGGCGCGGCCGCTGGTGCGCGAGCCGGCGCGCGAGGTCCAGCCCCGACATCCGCGGCAGGCTCACATCGGTGATCAGCACGTCGAGGCCGTTGCGTTCGCTCTCCGCGATGGCCTCTTCCGCCGAGGCGACGGACACCACGCGCCGGCCGGGCCGGCTGAGGAGCTCGCTCGTCATCTCGCGGATCAGCTCGTTATCCTCCACGTACAGGATGCGCAGTTCGCCTTCCGCGCGCGCAATCATGGCCATGTGAGCCGCGCCTCCGCCGCACCCTCCCGCGCACTCCCCGTGTCGATGGACAGCCTGCCTCCGCCGGCCGCGAGCAGCGATGATGCGGCGAGCGGGATGAGCTCATGCAGCTCGCCCTGCGCCGGCCAGCGGGGCATGCAAATGCGCAGTGCCGCCTGTGGAACCGCTTCCACGCGCAGGCTGATGGTGGACTGCACGGGTGCGTGATCGATGGCCTGCACGAGGAGCGAGAGCACCAGCAGCCGCAGCTCGTCGCGCTGCGTGTGCACGCTCGCGCTGCTGCCGGGCTCGAGCGACAGCCGGGCGCCGTGGACGATGGCATCGTTCTGCAGGAACCTCACGGCCTCACCCGCCAGTTCCTCGAGCAACACGGCCTCGGCCTGCGCTCCGGCACCGGCGATGGATCGCAACGTCTGTTCCATGATCCCCTCCTGCGCAGACAGCGCCCGGCGACAGAGCTGCGAGGCCTTCTCCATCGTGGCGGCATCCGTCGCGGGATCGCCGGCGGCGCGGCGCAGCAATTCGAAGCCACTGGTCAGGGTCTGCAGTCCGCCGCGCAGATCGTGCAGCCAGGCACGCCGGCAGCGCTGCACCACCGCACCGCGCAGCGCCCATTCATGCCATCGTGCTCCGTCGGTCCCGTCCATCGCCTGTGCCGTGTGTAAATCTTCCAGCGGATTGCAGCCACGCCGGCGTTCTTGACACGCCATTCGCCATTGCGCGAAGTCTATCGGCGAACGCTCAACCGGACAACGCGATCATCCTGCGATCGCCTTCCCCGCAAGGATCAATCATCATCATCGAAGGGCGTTCATGCAACGAGGCGTTTGAGCTCCTGCACTTCCATCAGCGCGTCGCTGTAGGTCGTGCGCACGAATTCCACGAACCGGTCCCAACCGAAGTGCTGCCGCGCGTAGGCCTGCGCGGACTGCGCCACCGTGGCCGCGCGCTCCGGTGATTCGCAGGCACTCACCAACGCCGCCGAGAACTTCCCGGGCTCCGGCGCTGCCATGAAGCCGCGCGATGAATTGAGGAAGGGCTCGTGTGCAGGCCCCCGCGTGGCGATGATGGGCTTTCCGGCTGCCATGTAGTCGAACAGCTTGAGCGGCACGTTCTCCACGCCCGCTCGCGGCAGGACGAGGAAATCGGCCAGCTTGAGGAACTCCGCCATCTTCTCCCGCGGCTGGCGCGGCAACAGGCGCAGCGCGGGACGCTCGAGCCAGGCACGCACCTCGCGCGAGCGCAGCTCCTTCTCGGTCGCACCGACGCACACCAGCACCAGCTCGGGCCGGCGCTGGCGCGCGAGGTCGAAGGCTTCGAGCAGCAGGCCGAGGCCTTGGTAGCTCGCCAGATTGCCCGTGTACAGCACCACCCGCTGATCGGGCGACAGGCCCAGGTCCATGCGCAGGGCGACCGCCCGATGTCCATCCACGCGTTCGTTGAAGGCCGGGAACAGCCATTCCCGTACGTTCGCCTCCGGAGCCTGCCGGCCCACGTAGCCCGCCAACCCGCTGCTGCAGATCACGCGGCTCGCCGAGTGCAGCACCCGGCGTTCCACCCGCGACAGGAGACCGCGCATCCACATCGCCCTGAACGGCGCCGAGCGCGACATCTCCACGGGAATGGCCGAGGCCATGTCGTAGATGAACGGCACACCCAGGTGCGGACAGATCGCCGCCGCCATCCACGCGGCCTCCTCGACTGCGTGCACGAGCTGGTAATCGCCTGCATGGAGCAGCCGGGTGAACGCCTGCCACAGGCCTGCATCCAGCACCAGCTTGCGCCACGAGAAGCCCACGGGCACCGAACCGAGGCCGAGGGGATTTGCGCTGCGGGTGATGTGGATGTTCGCAATCCGCACGTCCTTGCCCACCGGAAAGGCCAGCAGGTCGACGTTCGCGCCCAGCTCGCTCAGTGCCGTGGCCAGATACCGTACGGCGATCGGCGTGCCACGATCCTCGTAGAAGGGCTGCGGCGTGACGATGAGAATCCGGCCGGAATTGCCGATGGCGTTCATCATGGAGCGCATGGTGGCAGCACCCCGCAGGCGCGCCTGTCCGGTCACGCTGGCGAGCCATTGTGGGATTGCACCGACTGATTCGCGCAGCGCTCCACGCCATGATGCCAGCATGCGACAGTCATTCGCCGCTTTGCGCAAGTCCTGGCCCATCCTGCGCGTCGCCTTCAGCCTCGCCGCGCTGGCGTGGGTGTTCTTTCGCATCCCGCTGGCGGAGGTCATCGCGGTGCTGCGCAGCGCACGGCTGGACCTGCTCGTGGCGGGCGTTGCGCTGAATGTGGCGACCCGCATCGCCGCGGCGGAACGCACCCAGGTGATGAACCACGCGCTGGGCTTGTCCATCTCGCGCCGTCAGACGCTGTCCACGCTGTTCGTCAGCAACTTCTACTCGCTGATCTCGCCCGGACCGTGGCTCTCCGGCGTCGTCACCGTGTATCGCTACCATCATCATGGCGCCGGCATCACGGGCAGCGTGAGCTCGCTGCTCGCAAGCCGCGCGGTCGAGGCCGGCGCCTTTCTCGTCGGCGGCCTCGCGCTCGCATTCCTCGATCCCGGGCTGCGCGCCCCCGCGGCACGCTTGCCGATGCTGCAGGCGGGCGCCGCGGTGGTGGCCGTGGGGTTTGCATTGTTGCTGTGGCGATGGCTGGCTGCGGCCGCGAACGCGCCCGCGCCTGGATCACCGGCCTTGCCGCCGCTGCGGCGCTGGGAGTCCGCGTGGCGGGTCGCGAGGCGCCTGCTGCAGCTCGGACCGGGCGTCGCGCTGCGCGCATCGTTCCCGGCGGCCTTGCAGGTCCTGGGATCCGCCGTGGCTTTGTCGCTCCTCGCCCACTCGCTCGGCGTACCGCTGTCGTGGATCAGCGCCGGCTGGATGAGCGCGGCGGTCTACCTCGTGGTGCTGCTGCCGATCTCGGTGGCGGGACTCGGCGTGCGCGAATTCACGCTGATCCGCTGCTTCGCCGTGCTGGGACTCGGCCCCCGCGGCGCGGTCGCGGTATCGGTACTGCTGCTGCTGGACCTGCTGGTGTCAGGATGCATCGGTGCGGCTCTGCAGGCCGCGACCTCGCTCGGGCGGACACGGCAGTCCGCCTCCACGCAGTGATGCCATGCCCGCGATCTCGCTCTGCATCGTGAACCATGACGGGCTGGCGCACCTCGAGGCCACGCTGCCTCGCGTCGCGGCGATGCGGGAGCGCTTCGATGAGATCCTGCTGTGCGACAACGCCTCCAGCGACGAAGGTCCCGCATTCTTCGAGCAGGCCCTGCCGGAGGGACGCGTGCTGCGACTGGCGGAGAACCGCAGTCCCGGCGCCGCGCGCAGCGCGGGATTCACGGCGGCGCGCAATGACCTGGTGCTGTTCGCCGACAACGACATCCATCTGGATGCGAACTCGCTGGAGCAACTCATCGCCGCCGTCGAGGCAGATCCGCGCTGCGTGATCGCCCTGCCGCGCGTGGTGCTGCTGCGCCGGCCAGACCGGATCCAGTACGAGGGCGCGTGGTGTCACTGGCTCGGCCACATGATCCTGCGCGAGGAGGATGCCCTGCGCGCGCCTGCCTCCCCGGCGCCGGTGGAGGTGGACTCCATGATCAGCGCCTGCTTCCTCATCGTCCGATCGCGCTGGCCCGAACCACACTTCTTCGATGCCGGCTACCGCTTCTACTACGAGGATCACGACGTGGGTGTGCGCGCGCGGCTGGCCGGCCTCAAGGTCCTGGCGGTGCCAGCCGCCACGATCCTGCATGGAGAAGGCACACCGCAGCTCTCGCTGCGTCCCGGCGGCTCCTATGCGCCCCGGCGCATCCGCACGATGATCGAGGGACGCTGGCGACACCTGGCGAAGAATGTCTCGACCCGGAGCCTGCTCATACTGGGTCCGGCACTGCTCGCCTACGAATTCCTGCAGTTCGGGACGCTGCTCGCCAAGGGCTGGCTGCCGCATTGGTGGAGCGCCGTGCGTGCCACGGCGCGCGACCTGCCGGGCCTGCGCGCCGAGCGGCGCCGCATCCAGCGCTCACGCCGCATTCGTGACCGCGAACTGCTGCGCGGCGGGCCGCTGCCCTTCAAGCCCGAGCTCCTGCCGCAGCGGCCCGCGCGGGCGGCAATGGCCGCGTGCAACGGACTGTTCTCGCTGTACTGGCGGGTCGTCCGTCGGCTGCTCTGACGCAGGTATCCGTCCTCACCGACGGTTGAGATCGCCGCCCCTCGCGCGCAAACTCGCCATGGATCGCCGGCTTCCGATCGGTCATGCCCATCATCGAAAAAGACCCCTGGCGTCTGCAGTACTTCGAGGGCATCGCCTGTTCCAGGGAGGTGCGCGTCCCCACCGACGATGCGCTGGCGTTCGAGCTCAATCCACGCCACCGCTGGGTGTACGACAAGCGGCGCATCGCGCAGACGCAAGCGTTGCCCTGCGGGACGCGCGAGGAACCCCCCGCGGGCTACCCGGTGTTCTGCAAGCCGCTGATGAACCTGTCGGGCATGGGCGTGGGAATCCACGTGCTGGAGAACGAGGACGACCTGCGGCGATATTGCGGCCCCGGACATTTCTGGATGCCGCTCTTTCACGGCGATCACATCAGCACCGACATCGCCATGCAGGACGGCGAACCGCGATGGACACGACACGTGCACGGCATCACCGGCCACGCCGGCACCTTCGATTACTGGATCATCGAGGCCGCCGGCCGCGGCAAGCTGACCCGTCGGTGCCACGCCTGGCTGCGCCAGCACCTCCCCGGTTACACGGGCATGGTCAACATGGAGACCATCGGCGGCAGCATCATCGAGGTTCACCTGCGCTTCGCCGATCAATGGCCTGACCTGTATGGCGAAGGATGGATCGATGCGGTGGTCGGGTTGTATACGCACCGAACCTGGCGCCACGATGAGGCGGCATCACGAAACGGCTACAGCGTCGTGCTGTTCGGCCCGCACGGCCGGCGCTACCAGCACCTTTCCCCCGAACGCCTGCGGGAGATCCGCTCACACCCCGGCGTGAGCAGCGTGCAGATCACCTTCGATGAGGCCCGGCGCAACGAAGAGCACGCCATGCCGCCGGGCGGATTCCGGCTGGCGATCGTCAACTGCTGGGATCCGCTGACCGGCTTCGCGCTGCGCGAGCGGCTGCGTGCCGGCTTCGCGGTCTGACGAGGCGGTGGAATCCGGACAGCGCGGTGGATCAGGACGGCGCGCGGCCCACCAATGACCGCAGGAACGGTTCCGGGGACTCCCCGCGCTCGAGCAACTCGACCAGCGCCGACCCCACGATCACGCCGTCCACGTGCGCACCGAGCCGCTCGACCTGTTCGCGCGAGCGGATGCCGAAGCCGGCACAGACCGGGATGCGCGCCACGGCCTTGACGCGGTGCATGTAGTCGATGGCATCGGCGGGAACCTGCGCCGACTTTCCCGTCGTGCCGGTCATGGTGACCGCGTAGATGAATCCCCGCGCGGCCTCGCACAGGCGCGCCAGCCGATCCGGCGGCGTCACCGGCGTGACCATCTGGACCAGCGCCAGCCCCTGCCCGGTCAGCGCCGCGTTCAGGTCGGCGGATTCCTCGTACGGCAGGTCGGGCACGATGAAGCCCGACACGCCCGCGGCGCGCGCCGCCGCGGGCAGCCGGTCGAGCCCGAAGGCGAGCAGCGGATTCAGGTAGCTCATCAGCAGGAGCGGCGCGCGCGGCCGCGGCGAGAGTGCGGTGAGTTCCTCGAGGATCCAGGGAAGGCTCACGCCCTGTGCCAGCGCCGCCGCGCTGGCCCGCTGGATCGTGGTGCCATCGGCCATGGGATCGGAGAACGGCACGCCGATCTCCACGACATCGCAGCCTTGCGCGACGGCGGTGAGGTCCTGCCGGAAACGCTCACGCTGCGGGAAGCCTGCCGTGAGAAAGCCCACCAGCGCGGTACGCCCGCTGGAGCGTGCCGCGGCGATGGCCGCCGCAATCGAGTCACGGGGTTCCATCAACCGGACTCCTTGAGCACGGTGCGCTGGAGGATGGGCATGTCCTTGTCGCCGCGGCCGGAGAACCCGATGAGGATGCGCGCGCCGGGATTCGCCTGCGCGTGGCGGCGCGCCCCGGCCAGCGCATGCGCCGTCTCGATGGCCGGCAGGATGCCCTCGTAGCGCGCGCATTCCATCAGCGCATCGAGCGCCTCCTCATCCGAGGCCGACTCGTACTGCGCGCGTCCGCAGGCCTGCAGGAAGGCATGCTCGGGTCCCACGCCCGAGTAGTCCAGGCCCGCCGACACCGAGTGCGTTTCCTGCACCTGCCCGAAGGTATCCTGCAGGAGCATCGAGTAGGTGCCGTGCAGCACGCCTGGCCGGCCGAAGCTGAGCGAGGCGGCGTTCTCGCCGAGCCCCGAACCGCGACCGCCGGCCTCGATGCCGAGCAGCCGCACGCCGGCGTCCTCGACGAAGGGATGGAACAGCCCGATGGCGTTCGAGCCACCGCCCACGCAGGCCACCGCGATGTCGGGCAGCGCACCGGTGGCTTCCAGGATCTGCGCACGCGCCTCGCGGCCGATGACCGACTGCAGTTCCCGCACCAGGTAGGGATAGGGATGGGGCCCGACGGCCGAGCCCAGGATGTAGAAGGTGCCATCGGGATCCGCGACCCAGTCGCGCATCGCCTCGTCGATGGCGGCGCGCAGCGTGCGATCACCGCTCATCACCGGCACGACCTCCGCACCCATCAGCCGCATGCGTCCCACGTTGGGCGCCTGGCGCTCCACGTCCACCGCTCCCATGTAGACCACACAGGGAAGGCCCAGCCGCGCGGCGGCGGCCGCGCTCGCCACTCCATGCTGGCCGGCGCCGGTCTCGGCGATGACGCGGCGCACGCCCAGCCGCCGGGCGAGCAGCGCCTGGCCGAGCGCGTTGTTGATCTTGTGCGCGCCGGTATGCGCGAGGTCCTCTCGCTTGAGCCACACCTGTGCGCCCCAGCGCTTTCCCAAGCCCCTTGCCGGCGTGAGCGCCGTGGGACGTCCCACCCAGGCCCGCAATTCCTGCGTGAACTCCTCCTGGAACTGCCGATCCTGCAGATAGCGGCGCACGCCCGCCTCCAGGCGGTCCAGTGCCGGCACCAGCGTCTCGGGAACGAAGCGGCCGCCAAATGCGCCGAATCGTCCACGCGCATCCGGCACTGCGTGGAAATCCACCGGCGGGCTCTTCAACTGCGTACTCATGAATCGCGCTCCAGGCGGCCTGCGGCTGCCCTGACGAGTGAAACGAATTCGGCGATCTTCTTCGGCGACTTGACCCCGGGCTGCTCCTCGACGCCCGTGCTCACGTCCACGCCGAAGGGGCGCACGGCCTCGATGGCCTTCTCGACATTGGCCACCGACAACCCGCCGGCGAGGATGACCTCGGTCTGCCGCGCGAGCTCCGCCGCGCGTCCCCAGTCGGCCAGTTCGCCGATGCCGCTGGTCGGGCCCTCGAACAGCATCCGCGCCGGCAGGGGGCTCGGCGTCTTGCGGCCGAACCGCACGACGGGCAGCACCTTCACATGCGCCGGGATCTTCAGTTCGCGCAGGTCCTCAAAGTCGGTCTGGAAATAATCCGGCTTGAGCGCCTTGCAGATCTCGTCCACCTTCATCTGCAGCGGGTGCTGCGCCACCGCGATGCGCAGGATGCCAGGGGGCGCGAGCGCCGCGAGCTGCGCGGCCTGACCGGGCGTGACCTGCCGCGGGCTGGGCGCGAACACGAAGCCTATCGCATCGACTCGGGCTTCCGCTGCCGCTATGACGCCGTCCGCTCCGGTCAGGCCACAGATCTTGATGAACATGGGTTGCAGTGTAGCGAGTTAGGAGGAACCTGTGCGCGCGGCGGCCAGCATCTCGCCCAGCAGCTGCGCCGGGTCGGTGGCGGACATCAGCGCCGAGCCGACCAGCGCCAGCCGGAAGCCCATGGCCGCCGCCCGGCGTGCATCCGCGGCGTCGTTGATGCCGCTCTCCGCGACGCCGGCGAATCCCGCCGGCAGGAGCGGCGCCAGTGACTCGAAGCGGCTCGCCACGACCTGCAAGCTCTGCAGGTCACGGCAATTGATTCCCACCAGCACCTGATCGCGCGTTTGCGCGCGGGACTCGAGCAGGCCGGCGGCGAGTTCGAGATCGGCGGCATCGAAGGCCTCCAGCAGCACGAACAGGCCGCACTGCGCCGCGCAGTCCAGCAGCAGGTGCAGGCGCGCCGCGGTCAGCATGCGCAGGATCAGCAGCACGCCCCCCGCACCGGCATCGCGAGCCTCCCACACCTGGTAGGGATCGACGAGGAAGTCCTTGCGCATGCAGGGCACGCCGAGCGGTGCGAGAGCGGCCGAGGCCATGCGCAGGTGATCCAGCGAACCATCGAAGCGACTCGGCTCGGTGAGCACCGACACGGCCGCCGCACCGCCACGTACATAGTCGCGAACCCGGCCCAGCCAGTCATCCGCCTCACGGCCGAGCGCGCCGTAGGCGGGCGAGCGGAGCTTGATCTCGGCGATCACATCGAAGCCGCCGGAGAGCCTCAGCGGCGGCGGTGCGGGCCGCGATGCGGCCCGTGCGGCCAGCGAATCCAGCGGCTCGCGCATTCGCGCCTCGCGAACGCGCTGTTCGCTGGAGCTCGCCATGTCGTCGAGAAAGCCGCTCATGCCATCACCCACTGCCGGGATTGCAGGTGCTGCAGCCAGCGCCCGGCATCGCCCGAGGCCACGCAATCGCGCGCGCGTTCGATCCCTTCCGGGATGCTCGCGGCGCGCCCCGCGATCGACAGGGCGATGCCGGCCTGCAGCACCAGCGCCTCCAGGTGCGCCCCGGTGTCACGGCGCTCGAAGACCGCGCACAAGGCGGCGAGGTTCGCCGCGGCATCGCCGCCCGCGAGTGCGGCCGGGTCGACGCGCGCGAGGCCGAACGAAGCTGGGTCCACCACGGTTTCACGGACCTCTCCGGGCCACACGTCGAACACCTTGAAGGGCCCCGTCGGGGTCGCCTCGTCCCAGCCGCGATCGCCATGCACCACCCAGGCATGCTGCATCGGCATGCCGCTCAGGGCCTGCGCCATCAGCTTCGCGGCCGGCTCGCTGTAGGCGCCGATCAGGTAGTAGCCCGGCGAGCCTGGGTTCGCGAGCGGGCCCAGCAGGTTGAACACCGTGCGGATGCCCAGCGCAGCGCGCACCGGCGCCAGCGCGCGCATCGCGGGGTGATAGTAGGGAGCGAACAGGAAGGTGAAGTTCGTGGCCGACAGGCAGCGCGCCGCCGCCGACTCGTTCATCGGCATCGGCAGGCCGAGCTTCTCGATCAGGTCGGCGCTGCCGCTGCGGCTGGAGATGGAGCGGTTGCCATGCTTGATCACCGGCAGGCCGCAGGCGGCGGTCAGCAGTGATGCGCCCGTGGACAGGTTCAGGCTCCCCGAGGCATCACCGCCCGTGCCGACGATGTCGATGGCGGGAAGTCCCGCCTCGAATTCCGGTCGCCGGCCCAGCGCCCGCATGGCCGTGGCGAAGCCGCGCACTTCCGCGGCCACCACGCCCTTGCCACGCAGGCCCGCGAGGAACGCCCCACCCAGCGCCGGCGGCAGGTCGGGGTGAGTGAGTGCCTGCAGGAGCGCCGCAGCCTGCTGCTCGTCCAGGTGCTGACCGTCGAGGATCTGCTCGAGCATGGCGCGCAGCACGGGGTTCATGCGCGATGCGCCTCGAGGAAATTGCCGAGCAGCCGTGGGCCCTCCGGCGTCAGCACGCTCTCCGGATGGAACTGCACGCCCTCGACGGCAAGCTCGCGGTGCCTGACGCCCATGATCTCCCCTTCGGCCGTCCGCGCGCTCACCTCGAGCACGTCGGGGAGCGTGCCAGGCTCGGCGATCAGCGAATGATAGCGCCCCGCCTGCATCGGCGTGGCGAGGCCAGCGAACACGCCGCGGCCATCGTGCAGCACGGGTGAGACCTTGCCGTGCATCAGCCGGCCGGCTCGCACCACCCGGCCACCGAACACCTCCACCAGCGACTGATGCCCCAGGCACACCCCGAGCACCGGCACGACACCGGCGAAGGCACGGATCATGTCCATCGACACCCCGGCATCGCGGGGCGTGCCAGGCCCGGGGGAGATCACCACGTGCGAAGGCTCCAGCGCACGCGCCTGCGACACCGTGATGGCATCGTTGCGGAACACCTCGACCTCGGCGCCCAGCATCAGGAAGGCCTGCACCAGGTTGTAGGTGAAGGAATCATAATTGTCGATCAGCAGGAGCCTTGCGTTCACAGGCCCTCCGAGGCGAGCGTGAGGGCGCGGCGCAGCACCGCGCTCTTGGCCATGACTTCCTCGAACTCCGCCCTCGGCACCGAGTCGGCGACGATGCCCCCGCCGGCCTGGTAGCTGTAGGTGTCGCCGCGGAATACGAGGGTGCGGATGGTGATCGCCTGGTCCATGTCGCCCTGCCGCCCGAAGTAACCCACCGTGCCGCCGTACAACCGCCGCCCCACGGGCTCGAGCTCGTCGATGATCTGCATGGCGCGCACCTTCGGCGCGCCCACCAGCGTGCCGGCCGGGAAGGTCGCGGCGAACAGGTCGAAGGCATCCTGGCCCGGCGCGAGCCGGCCGGTCACGCCGCTCACCAGGTGCATGATGTGGCTGTAGCGCTCGATGACGCGGTACGGGTTCACCCGCACCGACCCTGCGGTCGCGACGCGTCCGAGATCGTTGCGCGCGAGATCGACCAGCATCACGTGCTCGGCGTTCTCCTTCGGATCGGCGAGCAGCTCGGCCTCCAGGGCGAGATCCTGCGCCGGGTCCGCGGCCCGCGGCCGGGAACCGGCAATGGGCCGAAGCTGCGCCTCGCCCGCGTTCAGCTTCACCAGCGCCTCGGGCGAAGTGCCCACCACGGTCAGCTCGCCGAGCTCGCAAAAGAACATGTAGGGCGAGGGGTTGAGCAGCCGCAGGGCGCGATAGGCCTCGAACGGCGACAGCGAATGCGTCCCCTCGAAGCGGGAGGACAGCACGAGCTGGTAGACATCGCCGGCGGCGATGTACTCCTGGGCCGCCCGCACCTTCATCGCATGGGCGGACTCATCCAGGGAGAGGGTGGCCGGGGAGAAGCTGCCGGCCGGCGGTTGCTGCGGCACCGCCCCGCGCAGCGCGCGAACCACCTCGGCCCGCAGCGCTCGACGCTCGGCCTCGCTCCCGTCATGCAGCAGCGCCACGCCATGCGTGAGATGGTCGAACACCAGCAAGGAGCGCGGCGCGACATAATGCGCGTGCGGCGCATCCGTGGCATCGAGCGAGCGGCCCGGCAGGTGCTCGAAGTAGCGCACCGCGTCATACGAGGTGTAGCCGACGAGACCTCCCGACAATGGCACGCCCGGGATTTCCGGTTGGGGTCGCGGCGCCTGCGCCAGCGCTGCGCGCAAGGCATCGAGCAGCTCCGCGCGCGACCGCGGTCGCGGTGAGCGCCGGCCCCCGACCTCGAGCCCGCCGGCATCCAGCCGCACGTCCAGGCATTCACCGAAGCCGATGAAGGAGTACCGGCCGAGCCGTTCGCCGCCCTCCACGCTCTCCAGCAGGAAGCGGGGCTTGAAGGGCGCGAGCTTCAGATACGCGGAGACCGGCGTATCGAGGTCAGCGGCGATGTCGAACCATTTCATCATGGCGGAACCTGGGGCTCTTCAAAATCTCTCGGGCATAAAAAAACCCATCACCGTGTGGAACGGAGATGGGTTCGTTGTCGGGACCTTCGCGTGCTTTGCTTCTGGCGTCAGCCGATCCGCACCCACTCCGTGCCGGAGAGGCGCCACCACCAGTGCCGGGTGCCATTGCGAAGGGTCGTCATCGTGCAAGTATTGCCGCTGCGCGCAACGATCGTCAAGGCCGGCCGCTCAGCGCTGCCGCAGAGCCTTCAGGTGCTTGCGGGTCAGTTCACGGCATCCTGCTTCCAGGCATCCAGCAGTGCTTTAAACTTGGGCATTCGGCACCATTGACGGAAAGTCCCGCATTATACGATGAAGGCATCCGCCCATGAACGAACCCGTCCCCCTGGCCCCCGAAGCGCCCGACGCCGAACAGCGCCAATGGGCCATGGCGGCCCACCTGTGCGGCCTGCTGTGGCTGTTCGGCGGCGGTTCGATCCTGTTCTGGCCCTTCGGCACGCTCGCACTGTTCACCGTGCTCGGACCCCTGATCATCTGGAAGGCCAAGGGCGAGGGCCGCCCCTTCGTGACGGCGCAGGCCAAGGAGGCGCTGAATTTCCAGCTCACCATGCTGCTCGCCGGCTTCGTCGGCTGGCTGCTGGTGTTCGTGCTCGTCGGGATCCTCGTGATCTGGGTGCTGGGCATCCTGAACCTGATCCTCGTCATCATTGCCGCCATCCAGGTCAATGACGGCAAGCCCTACCGCTACCCGTTCGCCCTGCGGCTGGTGCAGTAGGCGCGGCATTTGCGCTCGCTCGCGGCATTCGCCTACAGCAAGCGCGCGCTGCAGCTCGTCTGGACGACGAACCGCGGCCTGAGCCTCGCGCTCGCGCTGCTGACGCTCCTGGTGGGCCTGCTGCCGGCGGGCATCGCCTATGTCGGCGCGCTGATCGTCGATGCCGTGGTCCGCGCGGCGGAGCTGCACCGCGCGGGCGGCATCACGGACTTTTCGCACGTGCTCGGCTACGTCGGCCTCGAGGCGCTGCTGATGGCCTTCACCGCCTTCGCGCAGCGCGGCATCTCGCTCGCCCAGAACCTGCTGCGCGCGCAGCTCGGCCAGCGCGTCAACGTGATGATCCTCGAGAAGGCACTCACGCTCGACCTCACGCAGTTCGAGGATTCGGAGTTCTACGACAAGCTGGCGCGTGCCCGCCGCGAGGCCTCGAGCCGGCCCTTGAGCCTGGTGATGCGCACCTTCAGCGTGCTGCAGAATGCCGTGTCGCTGATGTCCATCGGCGGGCTGCTGGTGCGCTTTTCTCCCTGGGCCGTCGCGCTGCTGGTGCTGGCCGGACTCCCCGCCTTCATCGCCGAGGCCAGGTTCTCCGGCGCCGCGTTCAAGCTGATGCGCTGGCGCGCGCCGGAATCGCGCATGCAGATGTACCTGGAATCCGTGCTCGCGCGCGAGGACCACGCCAAGGAGGTCAAGCTGTTCGAGCTGGGCGACCGGCTGCTCGGCCGCTACAAGGATATCTTCGAGCAGCTCTATGCCGACGACCGCAAGCTGACCATCCGCCGCGATGCCTGGGGCTTGAGCCTTGGCCTCGTGGGCACGGCCGCGCTGTACGGCGGCTACGCCTGGATCGCGGTGCGTACCGTGCTCGGCGCGATGAGCCTCGGGCAGATGACCATGTACCTCATGCTGCTGCGCCAGGGACAGGGCGCCGTCACCGCCGCGCTCACCGCCATCGGCGGCATGTACGAGGACAACCTGTACCTGTCCAACCTGTACGAGTACCTGGAGCAGCCGGTGCCGGCACACCAGGGCCGCGCGGTGCGGGGCCTCACGCCGGGCGATGGCATCCGGTTCGAGAACGTGAGCTTCACTTATCCGGGCGCCTCGACCCCCGCCCTCTCCGACATCAGCCTGCACATCCGCCCCGGGCAGAGCCTCGCGCTCGTGGGGGAGAACGGTTCGGGCAAGACCACGCTCATCAAGCTGCTGACCCGGCTGTACGAGCCGACCAGCGGGCGCATCCGGCTCGATGGCCTGGACCTTGCGGACTGGGACGATGGCACGCTGCGGCGACGGATCGGCGTGATCTTCCAGGACTTCGCGCGTTACCAGATGATCGTCGGGCAGAACATCGGGGCCGGCGACGTGCGCGCATTTGACGACGAGGATCGCTGGCGCAGGGCCGCCGAACAGGGCCTTGCCGCCGACTTCGTCGCGCAGCTCCCGCAGGGCTACCAGACGCAGCTCGGCCGGTGGTTCCAGGATGGCCGCGAGCTGTCGGGCGGACAATGGCAGAAAATCGCACTGGCGCGCGCCTTCATGCGCAGCGATGCCGACATCCTGGTGCTGGACGAGCCCACCGCGGCCATCGATGCCGGCGCGGAAGCCGAGGTGTTCGAGCATTTCCGCGAGCTGACCCGCAACCGCATCGCCATCGTCATCTCGCACCGCTTCTCCACGGTGCGCATGACCGACCAGATCCTGGTGCTCGACGAGGGCCGCATCGTCGAGCGCGGCAACCACGAGTCCCTCATGGCGCTCGATGGCCGCTATGCCAAGCTGTTCACGCTGCAGGCACGCGGGTATCGTTGAACCATGCAGGAACTGATCGGGCAGCTCGAGAAGCAACTGGGCGTGAGCACGGCCCAGGCCCGCGGCGGCGCGGCGCTGGTGCTGGGCGCCGCGCGCGACAAGCTCGGCGCCGCCGCCTTCGACGACTCCATCGGCCGGCTGCCGGGCATGGCCGAACTGCTGGGCGCCGCGCCCCGTCCCAAGGGTCTTGGCCGCCTGCTCGGCGGTGTGGCCTCCAGGGTGGGCGGCAACCGCGCGGCGATGATCGCGGCGGTGCTCGGGGGCTTCAGCCGGCTCGGCATGAAGCCCTCGCACGCGGAAGGCTTCGTGCCCATCATGGTGGAACACCTGCGATCCCGACTCGACCCGGCCACGGCGGCGCGGGTCGAGGAACTGCTGCGCGCCTGATCTTTTCAACGGAGCTTCCCATGCCTTCCTTCGACGTGGTCTCGGAAATCGACCGGCACGAACTCACCAACGCGGTCGACCAGGCCAGCCGCGAACTGGCCCAGCGCTTCGACTTCAAGAACGTCGAGGCGAAGTTCGAGCTGGAGGACACCACCATCACGCTGAGTGCGCCGGCCGCCTTCCAGCTCAAGCAGATGCTCGAGATCCTGCGGCTGCGCATCGCCAAGCGCGGCATCGACGTGAAGTGCATGGAAGAGAAGGACCCGGAGGTGAACCTGGCGCAGGCGCGCCAGCAGGTGCCGCTCAAGCACGGCATCGACGCCGAGGCCGGCCGCAAGGTGTCGCGGTTCATCAAGGACTCGAAGCTCAAGGTGCAGGCCCAGGTTCAGGGCGACAAGGTACGCATCACCGGCAAGAAACGCGATGACCTGCAGGATGCGATCGCGCTGCTGCGCAAGTCCGACGTGGGTGTGCCACTGCAGTTCAACAACTTCCGCGACTGAGGCCCGCCGGACCCTCCGCCGGCACCAGCGGCAGGCGCATGTCGATGCGATGCATGCCCGGTCCCCACCCATCCGGTGTGTGCCGCTGCTCTACCGCCCCAAAGCGCGCGAAGAACGGCGCCGAGTGCTGGCTCGCGGCGATGTCGATGGCTCGCTCGCCGGCGGCCCGTGCGCTTTCCAGCACGTCTTTCATGACCGTGGAACCAAGACCGGCCCGCTGGCGGTGTGGGTCGATGAGGATCCAGTTGAGCGCGGCGTTGCGTCCCGCCCTGCGGATCAGGCCGAAGGCGGCGATGACCTGCTCGCCGTCGACCAGCACACGATATCCCGGCGGCGGTGCCACGAGGAACGCTTCGTAGTCCGCCCGCTCGTTCGGGGCAAAAAACTGCGGACAATTGGCATCGAACAGTGCGAGGCAAGCCTGGGCGTCACCGGCGTGAAAATCACGGATCGCGCGCAGCTGCATGGCCATATTCAGCGGGCCGGAAGCTGCTCGAGTCCCTTGGAGTAGATCACCGAGCCATCCAGCCTGACGATGATGGCGTCGATGTCGTCGATCCGGTTGTAGATCTCCATCGCCTTGTCCGGACCCAGCACGAAGGCGGTCTTGGAAAGACCATCCGTGCGCACGGCCTTCGGGCCGATGATGCTGACGCTGCGGACCTTGCTGGCCGAGTGGCCGGAATGAGGGTCGATGATGTGGTGGAAACGCACGCCATCCTCCTCGAAGAAGCGTTCGTAGTCGCCGGAGGTCGACATGGCCGCATCGGTGAGCGGGATGCGGGTGATCACGCTGCCCGGGGGCCCTCGCGGATCGCGGATACCCACCATCCAGGGCTTGCCGAATCGATCACCGATGATGCGGCTGTCCCCGCCCGCCGAGACGAAGGCACGCGTAACCCCGCGGGCCTGCAGGACCGCAATACCGCGATCGACGGCGTAGCCCTTGGCGATGCCGCCCAGGTCGATGCGCACGCCCTTGCGCGTGAAGCGCACGGTGTGCTCCTTCGGGTCGAGGATGACGTGCTCGTAGTTGACCGCCGGCAGCGCCTTGCTGATCTGCGCCTCGGTGGGTCGCCGATGCTTGCGGAAGTCGTACAGGTAGCCGACGCTGGCATAGGTGATGTCGAACGCGCCATCGGTGATCTTCGAGTATTCCTTCGCCGTCACCAGCAGGTCGAACAGCTCCGGTGTGATCTTCATCGGGCCGTCGGCCGCGTGATCGTTGACCTGCGAGACCTCGCTCGCCGGCTTGTAGGTGCTCATCGAGTCGTCGATGTGGCGCATCTCCTCCAGCACCGCATCGATGGCCGCATCCGCCTGGACGCGGTCCTCGGACCACAGCTCCACGACGATGCGCGTGCCCATGATGCCGTCGGTGACCCGCTTCACCCATTCGGCATGCGCCTGCGCGGCCGTCGCGCAGCACAGCGCAGCTGCCCAGAGGCATGACAGGAGCAGTCGTTTCATGACCGGCAAGGGTAGCGGTTTTCGGTCAGGCCGGCACGCCGCCTCCTACGAGCCAGTATAGCGCCGGCCCCAGTAGGCCAGCAGGATGCCGGCGCCGATCATGCCGCCCAGGTGGGCGAAGTGCGCGACATTGGTCTGCGCACCGGTCAGGCCCAGGAACAGCTCGATGGCCGCGTACAGGGTCGCGAACAGCCAGGCCGACACCGGCACGGGGATGGGGATGATGATGAGCTTGCGGTGCGGGAACATGAAGGCGTACACCAGCAGCAGGCCGAACACGCCACCCGAGGCGCCGACCACCGGTTCAGGCGCGACGTGCATGAACATCGGCGTGAAGAGCTGCACGATGGCGGCGGAGAGCACCGAGGCGGCATACAGGGTGATGAACCGCCGGCTGCCGAGGTACCGCTCGATCTCGCTGCCGAACAGCCACAGCCCCCACATGTTGAACAGGATATGCGTGAGGTTGCCGTGCAGGAAGGCGTACGTGCCCAATTGCCAGAAGCGGAACAGCACCGCGCCGCCCTCCTCCGGCTGCAGCGGATGCAGGGCGAGTGCGAAGTACGCCAGGGAATCCGGCGGCAGCAGCAGGAAGGCCGCCACGTTGAGGATGATGAGGACGATGGTGGCCCGGGGCTTCATGGCGGTAGTCTAACCCGCCATGGACAGTGCATTCCTGGATTATGGGTCGGTGGATCGGGGCGATCTCGAGCCTTCCGCGTTGCAGGCGGTGTTGCCCGGCATCCGCCTGTACGAGGCGTCTGATCCACGGCAGATCCTGGCCCGTACGGCGAGCGCCGAGGTGATCTGCGCCAACAAGGCGCTGATCAGCCGCGAGGTGATGCAAGGGGCTTCACGCCTGCGCCTGATCGCCCTGGCGGCCACCGGCAGCAACAACGTGGATCTCGAGGCCGCCCGCGAGCGTGGCATCGCCGTGTGCAACACGCGCCATTACTGCACGGCTTCACTGGCCCAGCACGTCTGGGCGCTGATCCTCGCGCTCACGCACCACCTGCGAGAGTATGCGCTGCTCGCCTCCGGCGGCGCCTGGGCGCGCGCCGCGCACTTCACCATGCTGGATCATCCCATGCGCGAGCTCGGCGGGCGCAGCCTCGGCATCGTGGGCGCCGGAGAGCTCGGCAGCGCAGTGGCTCGCATCGGCGAGGCCTTCGGCATGCGCGTGCTGCTCGCCAACCGTCCCGGCGGCGAGCGGCGTCCCGGCCGTCTGGACCTGCCCGGGCTGTTGGCAACCGCGGACATCATCAGCCTGCACTGCCCGCTGACCGAGGCCACCCGCGGCATGATCGGCGCGGCTGAACTTGCGCTCATGAAGCCCGATGCGCTGCTCATCAACACCGCGCGCGGCGCATTGGTCGACACCGCCGCGCTGGCCGCAGCACTGCGCGAGCGGCGCATCGGGGGAGCCGGCATCGACGTGCTGCCGCAGGAGCCGCCGGTCGATGGCAATCCGCTGCTGGATGCCGGCCTCCCAAACCTGATCGTGACCCCGCACATCGCCTGGGCGGCGCGCGAAGCCCGGCAGCGATGCCTCGACCAGGTGACCGAGAACGTGCAGGCCTTCCTCGCCGGCCGGGAGCTCAGGCGGCTGGTCTGATCCAGGCCCGGCCTTTCATGCCTTCGGATAGAGCAACATCTGCGTGCAGCGGAACAATGCCAGCGTGCGGCCCGACTCGCGGTGGGTGACGATCGCGTCCCAGACCTGGGTGGTGCGGCCCAGGTGCGCGGCCGTGGCGGTACACTCGATGGTGCCCTCCCGCGCCGTTCCAAGGTGATTCGACTTGATCTCGATGGTGGTGAAGCCGTTGGCGCCTTCCGGGAAACTGGCCACGCAGCCGTACCCGGCCGCTGTATCGGCGAGCGTGATCACCGTGCCCGCATGCAGGAACCCGTTGGGCGCCATGTGGAGCTTGCGCACCTGCAGCTCGGCCTGGGCACGGCCTCGCGCCACTTCCGAGAAGACGATGCCGAGATGGCCCGGCAGGAACTCCCGGCCCCTTTCATTGAACTCATCCCCTGAACGCATGATCCGAGCTCCAGCCGCATGGGTGAATGCGCGGCGTGCAGGGAAGTTCACCATCGCGCAGCGTTCCAGGTCAATCCTGGACAGCGCGGGCCTTGCGGTCCTATGCTTCCGGCGTCGCCGCCATCCGCGGCCACCCTTCGAGGCTCGCCGGGATGCGATCACTTCTGCTGCTCATCATCGGGCTTCTGACCCTCTCCACCGCGCGCGCCGAGGATACCGTCCGCTGCGGCAGCTCGCTGGTCACGCGCGATACCACCGTGGAAAATCTGGTGGAAAAGTGCGGCGAACCCGCCCGCAAGAAGGTCGAGGAGGAGGAAGTGCGCGCGGGGAACGCCGGCGGCGGCACGCGCGTCGTGGGCACCACCATCACCGAGACCTGGTTCTACGATCGCGGCTCGCGCGCCTTCGCCTTCGAGGTGGTCATCGTCGATGGCAAGGTCAAGAGCCTCATCGTCACGCCCTGAAGATCACCCGGCGATGCCGCTGCAGTCCGCCGTCGACTGCGGCCACTCACACTGCATCATGGTGCCCGACGGTTCCGCGCAGCCGATGGAGAATCGGGCACCGATGAGCGTCGCGCGATAGCGCATGGTGCGAAGCCCGAGTCCGGTGGAGCTCGTGGCGTCGCGACTGAGTCCGATGCCATCGTCGCGGATCTGCAGGCGGGCGCGCGAATCGTCCACCGCCAGTTCCACCTCCACGTGCGTGGCGCCGGAGTGCTTGACGGCGTTGTTGAGCGCCTCCTGGGCGATCCGGTACACGTGGTCGCTGGCCTCGGGCGAGAGCCGCAAGGGCGCATCATCGACGTGCTGGAAGCGCACGTCGATGCCATGCGCGCTGGCGATGCGACCGGTGAGTTCCTTCAGCGCCGTGAGCAGCCCCCCCTGCTGTTCACCCGCGGGCGAGAGGCCGCGAGCCATGCCACGGCAGGTCTCGATGGCGCGGCTCGCGATCTGTGAGAGGCTCTCCAGGTCCGCCGCGTTGGGCAGGTCGCGCTTGCGAGCCTCTCCCGCGAGCCCCCGCGCCAGCAGCGCAAGCCCGGTGAGTTCCTGCCCCAGGCCATCGTGCAGCTCCTGGCCCAGGTGGCGCTGTTCACGCACGCTCACCTCGAGCAGCGCGCGTTCGAGGTGGCGCCGTTCGGTGATGTCCTCGATGACGCAGATGAAGGAAGTTGGCTTCTGGTCGTTCAACGGCGTGAAGACCACGAGCGCCGGGAATTCGCTGCCATCCTTGCGCCGCAGCAGGCACTCCAGTGCCGGTGGCACCGGCCGCTCGCGCGGATCGGCATCGATGCCCAGCGTGGCGAGCGTCAGCCCGCGGAACTCGCCGGGTTCGTAGCCCACGGTCCTGGACAGCGCTGCGTTGATGCAACGCAGGCCCCCGGGCTCCACCAGCATCACACCCTCGCTCATCGAATGCAGGATCATCGCCTGCGCTTCCAGCACCTGCGAATGACGCTGGCGCGTCTTGAGCGAATGGATGAGCAGCCCGATCACCGCAGTGCCGACGATGGCCACCACCACCCACAAGCGGTTGACCTCCGCACGCCGGTCCAGGAGCTCGCGCTGCTCCTCGTTCTCATGCTGCAGCACGCGGTTGCGTTCGATGGCGCGCTCGGTCTCGAAGCGGGTGCGCAGCACCGCCACCGCGCGCCGCCGGTCATCGGCGTTGGCGGTGCGCATGAGCTGGTTGAAGCGGTCGACATCGGCATAGGCCTGCTGGTACTGCCCGAGCGCGGCATACGCCCGTGCGCGCGACAGGTAATGGTTGGGCAGCGTGCGCGGCTCGATGTCCTGGCCTTCGTTGGCGAGCACGATGTTGAGCCGCTGCACCGCGCCCGCCGGGTCATGCAGCGCGATCAGCAGGTCGGCGCGCGCCGCCATGGCCGACTTCATGAGGTCGATCCGGTCGGTGTGCCGCAGTTCGGTTTCCGCCTGTTCGCAGACCGGCGCGGCCTCCTCGAGCTGCTTCGCCCGCGTGCGCGCAATGCAGGTGATGGTCTTGCTCATGGACACCGAACGCTGATCGCCCACGCTTGCGCTGTAGGCGGCCGAGGTGCGCATCTCCTCGACCGCCCGGTCGAAGCGTTCCGCGCGCAGCTCGAGCCTGCCGAGGAAGTAATGCGATACCGACAGCCAGTTGGTGGCGTGCAGGCTGTCGGCATAGGCGATCGCCTCGCCGAGGAAGCGCCGCGCCTCGTCGAGGTCACCGGTATCGGCGTAGAAGGAACCGAAGGCCTCCGCGGCCAGCGCGTGTGCCTCGGACCAGTGCCTGACCTCGGTGAGGCGGTACATCGTGAGGGCATCCGCCACCGCCAGGTCGAGCCGGTTCTGCGCCTGGTACATGCGGGCACGCACCATCAGCGCACAGGCATGCGGAAGCGAGTCCGGCGGGAGGGCAGCCAGGATGGCGGTGGCCTCCCGGATGCCGGCCTCGACTGCCGGAGCGCCGTCGAAGGTGTCGATGCGGGTGAGCAGCAGGCGCGCCTTGAGCGGATCGGTGTCGGGGCGCGTGGCCAGGTAGCCGATGCCGATCGAGGCCGCCTGGTCGGCTTCCCGGTCGCGCTCCACCTGGTAGAAGGCCTCGCTGAGGATGGCCTGGAGCGATGCCCGTCGCTCGATGTTGCCCGAGGGGGTGCGTTCCAGCTCCGCCCGGGCCACGTCGATCACATCGACGGGGTCGACGATGATGCGCTGGTCGAGCGGCTGCAGGGAGGTGTCCGGCAGCGGGATGCAGGTGGCGAATGCGACGGCGCCGGGCCATGCCAGAAGGCCCAGCGCGAGCACCAGGATGGGTCGACACACGACGTGAGCCTAAACCATGGCCGCCCCGGAACAAAATGAGGTTAACATTGCGCGTCATGGGCAGGATATTCGAAGTCAGAAAGCATGCGATGTTCGCGCGCTGGAACCGCATGGCCAAGCAGTTCACGCGCGTGGCCAAGGACATCAACATCGCCGTCAAGGCGGGTGGCGCGGACCCTGCCTCGAACCCGGCGCTGCGGCGGGCCCTGCAGAACGCCCGTGCCTTCAACATGCCCAAGGACAAGACCGACGCGGCCATCAAGCGCGCGCTGGGCAAGGACGCGGCGAACTACACCGAGGTCATCTACGAAGGGTACGCCCCGCACGGCGTGGCGCTGCTGGTGGAAACCGCGACCGACAACCCCACGCGCACGGTGGGCAGCGTTCGCAACATCATCTCCAAGAACGGCGGCAACCTTGCCACCGCGGGAAGCGTGGCCTTCCTGTTTCGCAAGATGGGCGTGTTCCGGCTGGACCCCTCCACCGTCAAGGACCAGGATGAGCTGGAGCTGGATCTGATCGACCACGGCCTCGAGGAGATGGGCGAGAGCACCGGCGAGAAGGGCGAGCCGCAGCTCGTCATCCGCTGCAATTTCCCTGATTTCGGCCGACTGCAGGAGGCGCTGGAGAAGCGCGGGCTGGCGCCGCTGTCCGCCGAGCACGAGTACATCTGCAATGTCCCCACGGAACTGCCCGAGGAACAGGCCACCGAGGTGCTCGGCCTGATCGACAAGCTCGAGCAGGACGACGACGTGCAGAAGGTGTTCCACACGCTCGCCTGATGTCATCGCATTATCGGGGAGTCCTCCATGAGCCGACCACCATTGCCTCCCTTCGATGCCGGGACCGCCGCACAGAAAGCGCGCATGGCGGAGGATGCCTGGAACGGCCGCGACCCGGAGAAGGTCGCCCTGGCCTACACCGAGGACAGCCGCTGGCGCAACCGCGCGGAGATCTTCCAGGGACGGCCCGCCATCGTCGAATTCCTGAAACGCAAGTGGGCGCGCGAGCTCGACTACCGGCTCATCAAGGAAGTGTGGGCCTTCACCGGCAACCGCATCGCCGTGCGCTTCGCCTACGAGTGGCACGATGACGCCGGAAGCTGGTTTCGCAGCTACGGCAACGAGAACTGGGAGTTCGACGAGCATGGCCTGATGCGCATCCGCCATGCCAGCATCAACGACCTCCCCATCCGCGAATCGGACCGCAAGTACCACTGGCCCCTGGGCCGACGCCCCGACGGCCACCCTTCCCTCAGTGACCTCGGCCTGTAGGAACCTGCCATGCTCAGCCTGCTGTACGCCTCCACACTCACCGCACAATTGGTTCTCATCCACGGCAAGGTGATCACGGTCGATGCCCGGGACTCGGTCACGCAGGCGGTCGCGATCCGCGACGGAAAAATCCTGAAGGCCGGCACCGATGCGGAAGTCCTGGCCCTCACCGATTCGAAGACCCAGGTCATCGACCTGAAAGGACGCGCGGCCACCCCGGGGCTCATCGACACCCACGCGCACCTCTCGGGCGGCGGCTTCTCGGACCTCTACGAGATCCCGTTGTCGGATGCCGCGAGCATCGCCGACATCGTGGCCCGCGTGAAGGCGGCCGTGGCGAAGGCACAGCCCGGTGAGTGGATTCAGGGACGCGGCTGGGATGAGGGCAAGCTCGCCGAGCATCGCTATGTCACGGCAGCCGACCTCGACGCCGTCGCGCCGCACAACCCGGTGTGGCTCACGCACACCACGGGTCACTACGGCGTCGCCAACAGCGCCGCGCTGAAACTCGCGGGCATCGCGACGGGCACACCCAACCCCACGGCCGGCACCATCGATCGCGATCCTGCCGGCAGGCCCACGGGAGTGCTGAAGGAATCCGCACAGCAGCTCATCGTGTCACATGTGCCGGAGCCCACGCCGGAACAGCGCCGCAAGGGACTGGAACACATCGTGCAGGTGATGAACCGCGAGGGCATGACCGGCGCGAAAGATCCCGAGATCGATCTTCCGACCTGGCAGGCCTACGAGGCCGTGCTCGCGGAAGGGAAGCTGAACGCGCATGTCTGCGTGCTGTGGTCGGCCGGCAGGACGCTGGCCACCGCCCGCGCCGCACTCGAACAGGTGCAGGCCGCCCCGCGCCCGCCGGCCTCGCTGGGCGAGGACCGGCTCCTGTCCTGTGGCGTGAAGATCTACATGGACGGCAGCGGTGGCGCCCGCACGGCCTGGCTCTACCAGGACTGGAACCGCGACTCGACCGGCATGGACAAGGGCAACACCGGGTATCCCAGCACCGACCCCCAGGTCTACCGGCAGATGGTGAAGCTGTTCCACGAGGCTGGCGTGCCCATGGGCACGCACGCCATCGGCGATCGCGCCATCGACTGGGTGGTCGACAGCTACGCGCAGGCGGAACAGGCGAAGCCGACGCGGGGACTGCGGCATTCCATCATCCACGCCAACATCCCCAGCGACCATGCGCTCGACACCATGGCCATGCTGCAGAAGCGGTACGACGCCGGGTACCCCGAAGTCCAGGCGCCCTTCACCTGGTGGATCGGTGACAACTACGCCGGCAATTTCGGCCCCGCGCGCTCATCGCGGCTCGTGCCGCTGGCCACGTTCCAGAAGCGCGGCATCCTGTGGGGAGGCGGCTCGGACTTCGACGTGACACCGCTCCCCGCCCGCTACGGCCTGTGGTCCTCGGTACAGCGCGAGGCACTCAAGGGCACCTATGGCCCGCATCCCTTCGGCACCGCCGAGGGCGTGGACATCCACATCGCGCTGCGTTCCTACACCGCCTGGGCCGCGCGCCAGATCTTCCTCGAGCAGCGCACCGGCAGTCTCGAAGCCGGCAAGGATGCCGACATCGCCGTATGGGACCGAGACCCCTACTCGATTCCTGCCTCGCAGCTCAAGGACCTGCACTGCCAGATGACGCTGTTCCAGGGACGCATCGTGTTCCGTGAATGACCCGTTCGGCCCGTTCCTGGCGGCCAATGCCTTCGTCGTGCTCGACGGCGGGCTGGCCACCGAGCTGGAACGGCGCGGCGCGGACATCAACGATGCGCTGTGGTCGGCAAAGCTGCTCATCGACGAGCCGGAGCTGATCCGCGCGGTGCACCTGGATTACTACCGCGCGGGCGCGGACGTCGCGACCACGGCGAGTTACCAGGCCACTTTCGAAGGACTCGCCAAGCGCGGCTTCGACGCCCAAGCGGCAGCGGCTCTGATGCGCACCTCGGTGACCCTGGCGCTGGAAGCGCGCGAGCAGTTCTGGTCGGACCCGGCGAACCGCGCGCACCGTCTTCGGCCGCTGGTCGCCGCCTCCATCGGCCCGTATGGCGCGATGCTCGCCGACGGCTCCGAGTACCGGGGCCGGTACGGCTTGGGCGAGACTGCGCTGATGGATTTCCATCGGCCACGCATGCAGGTGCTGGCGAGTGCCGGGGCGGACCTCCTGGCCTGCGAGACCGTCCCCAGCCAGCTCGAGGCGCGGGCACTCGCCAGGTTGCTGTGGGAATTCCCGCACATGCCCGCCTGGATCAGCTTCTCCTGCCGCGACGGCATCCACACCTGCGAAGGTCAGCGCATCGCCGATTGCGTGCGCGAGCTCGAAGCGTACGATCAGGTCGTGGCTCTCGGCGTGAACTGCACGGCTCCCCAGCACATCGACTCGCTGCTCGCGCAGATGCGCGGCGCGACGGACAAGCTTCTGCTCGTCTACCCGAACTCCGGTGAGCAGTACGATGCGACCGCCAAGGTCTGGCGCGGCACGGCGACCCCGCTCGAGTTCGCCCGGCGCGCGGTTGCCTGGCAGGCCGCCGGCGCCAGGCTCATCGGCGGCTGCTGCCGGACCACACCCCTGAACATCCAGGCCCTGCGCGAGTGCAATCACCCGTCATGAAGCCCCACGCCTACCGCCTGGTCAACGTGTTCACCCACGGCAACGACCGCTTCAGCGGCAATCCCCTGTGCGTGTTCGAGGACGGCGCGGGACTCTCCGATGAGGCCATGCAGGCGCTGGCACGACAGTTCAACCTGTCGGAGACCACCTTCATCCTGCCGCCTGCCGCCGAGAGCCCGGCACCCGAGGACCCGGCAGCCGCGGCGCTGGTGCGTATCTTCACCCCCTCCTACGAGATGCCCTTCGCCGGTCATCCGACGCTCGGCACCGCGCAGGTGTGCCGCGCGCTCGGGCTGGGGGAGGATGAACTGCGCCTGCGCATGCTGGCCGGCACCATCCCGGTGAGCGCGAAGGGCAATCGCTGGACGCTCACCGCGCCGACCAGCACGGCGCGCGAGGTGGACGAGTCGCGCGCGGATCTCGCCGCGGGACTGGGCCTGGATGAAGCCGACATCGGCGAACGGCCGCTGTGGGTGGACTCGGGCAGTGAGCAGCTCATCGTGCCGCTGGCCAGCGAATCTGCCGTACGCCAGGCAGTGCCCAACCGCGAGGCATTACGCAAGTTCCAGAACCGCGCCGGCAACAGCATGGCGTACGTGTTCCACGTGGGGAAGGGCGGCAAGGCGCTGGCGCGGTTCTTCTTCGATCAGGGAACCGCGATGCTCGAGGACCCGGCCACGGGCTCGGCCACGGCGAATTTCGGCGGCTGGTGGGTGGCGATGGCGAAGCCCCTGCCCTGCTCGCTCGCCATCTCGCAGGGCCAGTATGCGCAGCGGCCCTCCACCTTGTACCTGGATGTCAGCGCCGAGCGGCGCGTGACGGTGAGCGGCGAGGTGATGGATGTGGGACGCGGGGTATTCGAAGTCTGAGAGCGGTATGGCAGAGACCGTGCTGTAAGGTGAAAGGCCCGCCCAGGGAGCGTTGCGATGGAAAACGACACGAAAGGTTCGCTTTATAGCTATCAAGCTCCGGTCAGCATCAAGCTGGCGCTCATATGGACCTCAGTGATGTTCCTGTACATCTACAACGACTACTTCAGCCTGTATCTGCCAGGCACGGTTGATGGAATGATCGCCGGCAAGATGGGTCCGTTGGGACCGGCGAGTCCAACGACACTGCTGGCGGTAGCCCTCATGCTGGCAGTCCCTGCCCTGATGATCGCTCTGTCGGTGCTCCTGCCGCCGAACCTGAGCCGTACGCTGAACATCGTGTTCGGACTCCTGTACACGGTGATCGAAGCGCTCACGTTCATCGGTACCGCACCGTTCTACAAGGTGCTCGTGATTCTCGAGGTCGTGCTGACGGCGCTTGTCGTGTGGTATTCGCTGCGCTGGCGGCGTTCGCAACCGCCTTCGCAGTAGAACTTCATTGTCAGTGAGGTGACCCGCATCCACGAAGTCGATCATGCTGTACCAAGCCTCCCAATCACCGCTGCGCCAGTTGTGCCACCTGCGCTGGCTGGCCATCGCCGGGCAGGCGTTGACGGTGGCGGTGGTCACCGGCCCTCTGCACATCGCCCTGCCGGCGGCCCCGCTCTGGGCCGGCATCGCTGCCCTGACCCTGTTCAATCTGTACGCCCTCCGCGCTTCGAGCAAGGAAGGCGTCTCCAGCAACCGCGTGGTCTTCCTGCACATGGTGGTGGATGTCACGGTGCTGGGATGGATGATCGGCTGGAGCGGCGGGCTCGAGAACCCCTTCTCCTCGCTGTTCCTGCTGCCCATTGCGCTGTCGATCCTTGCGCTGCCGGTGCGGTGGGTGTGGGCGACGGCCGCGGTCAGCATCGCAGGCTTCGTGCTGTCGACCACCTTGGCGCATGCGATGCCCCACGTTCACAACCTGTTCGGCGATGCCTTCGGCCTGCACAAGGCCGGCATGATGGTCAACTTCGCAGTCTCGGCCGCGGTGGTGCTGGTGTTCTTCACGCGCATGGCGGAGGCGTGGCGAGCCAGCACCCGCGAGATCGCCCTGCTGCGCGAGCGGTTCACGCGCAACGAGGGCATCCTCGCGCTGGCCACCCATGCCGCCTCGGTGGCGCACGAGCTGAACACACCGCTCGGCACGCTGACCCTCATGGTGGAAGAGATGGCCGACGAAGCCGACACCGAGGCCAGGCGCGCGGACTGCGAGACGATGCGGTCGCTGCTGGGCATCTGCCGCGATCGCGTGCGTGAACTCGCCGCGCCGGCGGCATCGGCGGGCATCGAGCGCGTGACGGGCGTCGAGCTCGAGCGCGTCATCGCACGCTGGCAACTCATCCGGCCGGCCGTGGAGCTGCGGCGTACCGGTTCAGCACAAGACCTGCGTCCGATCGATCCTGCCGCCGGGCATCTGCTGCAGGCATTGCTGAACAACGCGGCGGATGCCAGCGAACGCGCCGGCTCGACGCGCGTGGATCTGCACCTGGAGTGCGTCGACGGCAGCCTGCAGGCCTCGATCCGCGACTACGGCGCAGGTTTCGAACGCACTTCCCCATCACTGCCAGGCACCTTGTTCCGCAGCAACAAACCTGGCGGACTGGGTGTGGGATTGGCGTTGTCCCACGCCACCGTGGAACGCCTGGGTGGGGAACTATCCATGCAACCCGCCGCGGAAGGACCGGGCGTGGTGGTGAGTTTCCGCCTGCCGACGGAGGGGCCGGCATGATGGAGGGGCCCGGCATGGCGGAGGGGCCCGGCATGAACGGTCCCCGGTCCGGCCGGCGAGCAGGACTGCTCGTCGATGACAACGAACTGTACCTGAAGACATTGCAGCGCTCGTTGCAGAAGCATGGACTGGACACGGTGCTCGCGCACGACATCGGGCAGGCGCTGCGCGCCGCGCGCGAACACCTCCCCGATTTCGCGTTGATCGACCTGCGGCTGGGCGAGGAATCGGGACTCAACCTCATCGCACCGCTGCGCGCATTGCGGGCCGACATGCGCATCATCCTGCTGACAGGCTATGCCAGCGTCGCCACGGCGGTAGAGGCGATCAAGCGCGGCGCGGATGACTACCTGATCAAGCCGGTGACCGCCCGGGCGATCATGAAGGCACTTCGAGGCCAGTCGGCCGATGCAGCACCCGAGACCACGATGGTTCCACTGGCACGCGTGGAATGGGAGCACATCCAGCAGGCGCTGAGCGAAACCCAGGGCAACATCTCGGCCGCGGCGCGCCTGCTGGGCGCGCATCGACGATCCCTGCAGCGAAAGCTGGCTCAACGTCCCGGGCCTGAACGCCCGGAGGAGGAGGAACCGGAAGGTTAGGTGCTTCCAGTTTCATGGCTGCTCGCGACAAGATCGGCTGCTGTCTGGGTGCGACCGAAAGTGAGCGGACTGAGCGGCCGCCCGGCGCAGCGCGGGTTTCTGGCGTACCGCCGCGCGCTCTGCAAGGGCCATTGCCGTGACGTCTGACGAGCCACGCGTGCGCCCGCAAGAGGAATTCGGCGACAGTCATCTCAGACCATATCCTTGTCGACGAACCGGTCCTGAAACCCCGTCCGGAAGGACGGCGGCATGGGCGGGATGTCCTGGGGTCGGATGATCGTCCCAAGCGACGGCGTGCTCAGACCATAGGCCACCGAGACACGGTCGAACTCATGGGCGGCCAGGTTCGGGGCCTCGAATCGGTCTGGCAAAGGCAGCTCTTCCGTTTCCAGAGACGGGCCGCCGGCCCAGTTCCTGTTGATCTCGTCGGGTGTGCGCCGATAATACTTCATCCGGGAACCGCCTCCGCACACGAAGCACCGCATTCCCGCGAGTGTCGGAGCACGGAATCTTTGATCGACCTTGCCTTGGCGGATGCAGGCCCCCAGCTGCTCGAGGACACGCTGCGTGAAGAACTCGTCGTCGATCAACGGATGCGCTGCTGATGCGACGTACTCTAGGCCAGGCACGTAGTCGTTCACGCTTTCGGGTATGCGCCGGAATCGATAGGTGTCCGCTGCCAGCCGATTCAGGTATGTCTCGACTTCCAAGCGGCCGACGCCGTCTTCCTTCATGACTTCCCTGATCCAGGCGAGGCGCGTGCGGTGAAGGTTGACCACGCCCAGGGGCCGCACGTCGCTCGAATAGAAGATAAATCGAGCCTTGCCGTCGTCGCCTTTCATCACGCAGAAGAAGGCGGTGTCGATTGTGCCGGCACCGATGTCCATCAAGGCCATGTACGGCCTCGTCATGAAATCCCAGCGACTGGATGCGATGAAGCCATGGACCTCGGCTGCTATTTCCGGCACGACGTCCACGTCGTCTGGCTGGAACTCGAAGCTGCCGATCTCCGCTTGTCGGATGCCTGTTCTGTAGACATCCAGAGCGAGCTGGCGATACAGATGCACGTCGTCCGAACGCACTACCGGCTTCTCGGTGTCACTCGCGAGATTGGCCGCCGCCCAGGCGAGTCGACGGAAGCTGGCCACCATCCGCTCGTCCTCGTAGGAGCGAGCGGGAAGCCCGACATTCAGAGTCCAGCTCAGCTGGTGCTGGCGGTAGAGGCTCGCGTATCGATCGAGGAACCAGCCGCGACAGTGGCGAATCGCCAGGGCGAGGAAGGCGCACGCGTCGTCAAACTCTTCCACCGGGATTGTCGCCTTGCATGCGAGAAGCTTCAGCTTGAGATCGCTGATCTCGTCGTCGCCCTGGTCCAGCGAATAGACGGCGCCGCTCCGATATATCATCGCCGGTAGAAAATACGGCTCGTCACCCTCGCCGCTGAACTGCACGAGATAGGTTCGGCCGGCGGTCGCGTCGCGGATGACCGCCTTGACCCTCGATGTGCCGAAATCCAGCCCCAGAACGAGGTCGGCCGCATTGCTGGGCTCGGATGCCAGTTGCCGTGCCATGCCGTTGTTCGCGGGCCGAAGCCGGTGACTGGCCTGTTCCTGAGACACAGTAAACACGGGGTTCGGCTTGAACTCCCCGATCCAGCGAGCCCCAGCATGGGAACGGACACCGAAGGAGGACGGGCGCGGCGCCAGCTTGACAGAGGGCGGTGCTGGGACCGCCGCCTTCGTCGGCTTACTCGGGGGCCGGGTGGCGTCCCCGCTCCGCGCCCCGGAATTCCGGGCTGCCATGGCAGCCTTCAACAGATCGCCGAGCAATGTCATGACACGTCTCCCTCGCGGACCGTCAATCCACCCGGACCACTCCTGCGGAGACCAGCCGGATCGAATGAGAAATCTTCTGCTTTCGTTCCAATATACCCCGCTGCATCGCGACCCGCTCGCCGAGTCGTTTGAGCTGGAACTCGAACATCTGCGCAGCCCGGTCCTTCCTCTCCCTGCGCATCGTGTCGATGCGAACGAGAAGCTCGCTCGTCCGGCTTTTCAGGTGCTGGTCGAGAACCTCGAGCTGGAGCGTGACTCGGTCCGCATTCTGGCTCTGCATGAACTCGAAGAAGCTCGCAGCCCGTGAATCCAGTTCCTCGACACAGACGTGAAGAAGCCCGGCTGCTCCTTCGCCATCGACCTCGCCCGGCGCACTCACCCAGTCGCGCCCCCGGAGCGCGGCGGTCGTGATCAGCCGCTCCGATGGCTCGGGTGAAAGGGCTTCCGCCGGTGCAGTCATCGATACGGCTGCATAGGCAAGTCGCTCGATGCCACGTCCGCCGGAAAAGCTCCAGCGCTGGACCGCGAAGACGTAGTCGCCTGGCGGGATCTGGGGCAGGTGCGTCCGATCCACGATGCCTGCACTCACCGGGGCATAGCGTCGTTCCTCGTCATCCCGGAGACGACCGGTGACGAACCGGATCACGGGATGGTACTGCGTCACGAGCTCCCGGCCTGCCGAGGGCTTCTGCAAGCGGTTCTCGAACTGGGTCGGCACCGGCCCGGTGACGGAGCCCGCAAGCCGGGATCGGCCCCTGGACTGATCCAGTTCGAGGAAGTGAGACAGATCGGTGCGGGCGGCGGCTGACAAGTCGACCTCGACTTGAAGCTGGACCGGATCCTGAACGACAAAGCGGCAGCCCGGATACCGGCCCTGGAAGAAGTCCCTAACGTAGGCGAGGAGATCTTCCCCGGTTACATACCGATGCAGCTCCCGCGCCGCATCGATCCGCGCTTGCAGCCATCCCCCATGTGCCATGAGCCTACCCGCCTCCGTCTCGAGCTGCTCCTCGTCCCGCGCGTTCTGGTGCAGCACCATGCGGGCGCGCTCGATGACCTCGGATTCCTCCTGCGGGGTCAGGTTGTGTCGCAACAGGTCGTAACTCATTTGCCGAATCGGCTCGCCCAGCACCGCCTCCGTGGAGCCGAGCGCGTGCGTGAAGATCTCGAGTCGTTCCAGCAGCCTCGTGTAGACGCGGTCGTCCAAGGTGCCCTCGTAAAGCAGGTTCCAGATCAGGATCGCATCCGACTTCTGGCCGATGCGATCGATGCGGCCGATGCGCTGCTCGATTCGCATGGGATTCCAGGGCAGGTCGTAGTTGACGACAACGCTGGAGAACTGAAGGTCGACACCCTCGCTCGCGATCTCAGACGATAGAAGGATGCGCGGCCCGCCGGGTCGGGCGAACTCTTGCAGGACGGCATCCTTGTCCATGCCCCCCATGAGCACGGCGCACTGGACGCCGACCTCCTCAAAGCGTTCGGCCAGGTAGCGAATCGTCTCGCGAAAGTACGAGAACAGGACGACCTTGGCGCCAGGGAAGCGCCTCCAGTATTCCTGGAGGCGATCACGAAGCGCGGCGAACTTCGTGTCCCCCTCACGCAGCGCCTCGAAGTCCCCGATCGATCGCGATATCCGCGCAAGCTCCAACACCAGCGGCGCCACCGTGGGCCGGCGCGAAGCGACGTCCTCGCCCCCCAGCGCCTCGAGATCGGCGATCGCCTCGGCGAGAATCTCGTCGAGCTCGTCGTCGCCGCTGCCGCGCACGTTTCCGAGGTCACCGGCCTTCCGGCTCCAGGCTCGGTACGCCGCAGGCATCGAACTGCACATCTGTCGCTGAGGAATGGTCAGAAGGAATCCCTCGGCGATGGCGAACTGCCCGCAATAGGACCGCACGCGCTCCGTCACTTCCTCGTAGAAGGCGTGCTCGACGGCCGACATCGGTGCCCGGATGGCGTGCGCCTGGCGAAGCACGCGCCGCTCCTGGACGTCGCGCTTTCGCGTCCGGGTCACGACCTTCGACAGCGGGTTCGCTGCATCGAGCCGCTCCGCGATCTCGACTCGACGAACCGGACTCGCGAGATCCGCCTCTAACGGAGGCTCCTGGATCAGCTCTGCGAGCACCGTACTCGCAGAGAGACGCCGGCCGGAGAGCGCTTCGGTGAGTGCCTGACGGAATGTCGATTCGTCGATGTCCCCCTTCAGCACGCGATCCCGGAGCGAGACGATCGGCGCATTCTCAGCGAGGATCGAATCGAAGGAGGCCTCGTACCGGAACGTGTCTCGGTCCAGGAGATGCAGCAGATGAAAGAGGTCCGCACTTCGCATCTGCACCGGGGTCGCGGACAGCAGTACGAGGTTCTCCGTTACCGGGCGCAGGAGGTTGCCCAGCCTCGCGGTCTGCGTCTCCGGATTTCGCAGGTAGTGAGCCTCGTCCACGATCGTCAGATCGATGAGCGGGTCCTCGTTCTCGCGGCTGAACAGGAACCTCGCGAGTACCGCAGCAGGCCCCGAGTCCTGCTCGGCGTCCTCGCGCCATCCGACGGGTGGGCGAAGCCCCTGCAGGCTGGCGATCACCGCAAACCCCGGGCGTCGTCCGGCCGCCGTCTCCTGGAGCCGCGCCAGGGTCTCGGCAGCATTGCATAGCTCCGCCTCGACCCCGAACTTCTCGGACAGCTCACGCTGCCACTTGAGGCGCAGCATCGCGGGACACAGCACCAGGAGGCGATTCGCATCGTCGCGACTGCGCAGTTCCGTCCAGATCAGCCCGGCCTCGATCGTCTTGCCGAGACCGACCTCATCAGCGATCAGGATCCCGCGACACGGGGAGTCGAGGAAGCTCAGCACCGGCTTGAACTGATAGGCATAGAAGTCGGTGTTGGTCGTGTTGAGACTGTATACGAGGTCGGCAAGACGCCCGCTCAGCCGGAAGTAGGTGAGCGAGCCACGAAGGTCGACGAGCCGAGCGAAGCGGCCGTTCCGCACGAGCTCGTAGGTGTTGGATGAAGCGGCGGTGACGGCCTCGAGGGCCAGCTCCGGCACGAACTCCGCGCCCGAGCCGTCGAGAAACTCGACCTGCCAGCGCGTGCTGCCCTTCCGCGACTCGGTGGCACCCGTCAGGATTCCGATCCGCGCGGGATCTGACTTGAGGCGCACGCGACGCCCAGCCTGGAACTCGCCGCCTGCATTCGCATCGCCCGTGCCGGCGTCGGCGCCGGCGCTCACGGTCCGTTCCCCCTGAATTGCCGAGACTGTCCCTTTCGTGCCATCGGTCCTCGAGTCCGTCAGCCGACCACGCGGCGGCTGAACTGCTGCGCGAGTTCCTCGTAGGTACGTCTCGACTGCTCGGGGATGAACACCGAGAGCATCGTGCGCGCACGCGACAGGCCGACGTAGTAGAGCTGGGCGTATTTCGGGTTTCCGAGGTCGACGAGATCGATCGCAAGGACCACTTTGCGCTCGAGACCCTTGAACGCGTGCATCGTCGAGTAGTGGATCGCGGTCTTCGAGTCGCCCGCCGCGTCGATCGGAGTGATCTCCAGGTTCGCCACGCGATCCAGGCCCGCCAGCACGGAGTTTTCCTGGCGCCTTGCGGACAGGATGACCATGTCCCGGGGTCCGACTCCGCCGGCAAGCAGTGTTCGGACCGATTCCGTGAGTCGGCGATGGAAGTCCGTGACGTCGCTGTAGAAGACCTCCTTGACCGGCGGGCCAACGGCGGCCACACCGACGGAGACATCGAGCCCCGAGACCAGTCCCGTCTCAGTCGCGATCTGGCGCGTGTTTCGACAGTTCTCCGACAGCTCGTAGCGCGCGAAGCCGATGTCCTCCAGCCAACCCAGCGCCGTGTCGCTGTCCTTTCCGTAGATGTTCTGCAGCGGATCCTGGAACAGATGCCAGCTGCCGGTCGCCAGACCGCCCTTGACCAGGACATCCGCGGCCTCGAGGTTCTCCCTGGTCAGCAGGTCCTGCGCCTCGTCGACGACGAGCGCGTCGAATTCCTCGACGCCCGTGCTGCAGGCCGCCTCGAAGAAGGTCAGGGGATAGGTCCGACCAAAGAGCTCGCGCTCGTTCTCCGCCATCTCGAGGCGCGGCAGGAGCCCGGCACGTGCGATGACCTCGCGGTAAAAAGCGTGGATCGGTCGCACCGTGACGCGATCGCCGCCCTTCTCCACTGCGAGACCGGATTCGAGGTGTCGCGCCAGCAGCTTGTTGAAGCACAGCAGCAGGACGCGCTTACCGCCTCGCGCGAGGTCCAGGGCACGATCGACGGCGAGCACGGTCTTGCCGGTGCCCGCCTGCCCGCTTACCAGGGTGCGCGGATTGTTCCGCATGCCGCGAACGAGGCGGCGCTGCTGCTCGGTCAGCTCGATGAGTTCCCGCTCGATGCCCGTAAGGTGGCTTGCGAGGCAGAAGTTCGACTCGACATCGGGTCGCAGGAGCTGGCGCAGCACGGAGAGTTCGGGCCGGGAGATCTGGCGAACCGCTCGCCCCCGACGCTCATTCAGGGACTGTTCCCAGAAGGTCGCAAGGCGGCCGATGTAGAAGCCGAGGTTTCGATCGAAGCCGCGGCTGTCGAGCAGGACAGCCGGCTCGATCTCCGGGCCCGTGGCTTCAAAGCGCTCGAACGGCATGACGACGCCGTAGCCGAACAGGATGTCCCGGAACTGGCCGGCCTCCTCGATAGGCTTCTGTACCGCGATCATGGCCGATCTCGCCTGCTCGAATGGCCCCTCGTTGCGCATGTAGGTCTGCGCTCCGTCGAGAGAGGTGACGGTCCACTTGCCGTCCTTGCAGGCGACCCGGCCTCCCTTCACCTCGATCACGAACACGCCCCGTGGGCAGAGCACGACGAAGTCAGCCTCGCCCCACACCTTGTGGGAATGTCCGGACAGACCGAGGGAATGCAGGACAATCCAGTCAGCCGGTAGTTCGCGTTCGAACCGCTGGAATACCATTCGCTCGCTGCGTGTGCAGGCCTTCGGCGTATCGGGGATCAGCACGGCCACGTCAGGCTCCCGGCTCCTCGAGACCGTCGAAGAAGCCCTTCCAGCCGCCTTGCGGAGGTCCGACGAGCACCATCCGGTCCAGCTCCCGATTGAACTTCTCGCATGCGGTCTCCGGCACGAGCAGGCACGAATGGCAGGCCGCTCCACTGACGAGCTCTCCCGTTGCGGCGGGATCAGTCTCGCTGCAGACCGGATCGTTGGGACACCACTGAAGGGCCCGGACCGTCCGCCGGACAATCGCCTCGAGCTGCACGGGCTCCGCCAGTCTGACGAGTCCGCCCAGACTGCCCTCGGAATCCGGCGAACCCGTGTACACGAGCACTCCCTGCATCGTGTCGCGATCCTCGTTGGGCTCCGCGACGTAGAGCCGCTCGCGCAGCGCGGACGACGAGTATCCGCAGTCGACGGCGAGCTGCCGGATGAGGGCGTGGGCGAACGAATGCACGAGCAGCAGACGGGGTGTAATCGGATACTCGACCTCGTAACCGCGCCGCGCCGCGAACTCGCGATGCTGTTCATCGAGAACCCGGGCGCGGTCAGTGACCGCCGGGTTCTGCCCGATCCAATTCCGGACGGCGTCCGCCCGGAATCTGAGGAAGATGCCTTCGCCGCGAATGTCAGCCCCGGGTAGCCAGGTCGGCGGCTGGGTGGAGAGCGGCGAGATCCTGCCGTTCGCGAGTTCCTCGATGATCCGGTCTGCCGACACCGGCAAGGGCTGGATCCGCGTGAACCCGGCGAGCGCGCGGATTTCCCGCAGCCGGGACACCGCTCCAATGAGGTCGAACCACCGCTCGAGGCCCGCCGGGGGCGGCGCCACCGTGTTGCGAAACTGATCGACGAACACCCCACTCGCCGACGGATCGAGCGTGGTCGTGCCGAGAGCATGGTATTCCTCGGCGCGGACGGCGCCCTCGGATGCCCGGTCCTCGCCGGACTCGATGGCCACTCGTCGCTCGCAGGCCGCGACGACCACTTCGAAGGGCACGTCGTTCTTGGCCGCGATCGCCTTCAGCGTCTCCTGCCGCGCGACATCCGGCAGCGCTGCGACGATGCTCCAGTGCTCATCGAGCATCTGGAACACGGCCTCGGACACGGGTGGAATCGAGAGGGCGGACGCAATGACCGGAAAGTGGACGTTCGACGCGCCGCGCTGCAGCGTCCTCGGTGCCTCCGCACAACCGGCCACAGTTCGAATCAACCACGGCTGCCGCCCCGAGCATCGATAGCCGCGAAGCCCGTCCCGGTCAAACGCGCTCAGCAGCGAGTTCGGCGGCGATCCGCAGTTCCTGCAGAGGACCCGGAGGTCGGCGAGCGAGGCACTCTCGCCGCGGGACTCGAGGTAGATCTGCGGCGCACTGCAGGTTCCTTCTGGGCGTCCCTTGTGTGCCCATGATACCCAGGGGAAATCGTCGATGTGTCCGCCGACGCAGGCGACGACAAAGCGGACGGGATTCACGCGCGGCGGCTTCGGGCCCGGATGCGCATTGCACACCAGCGAGACCGTGTCTGCGGCCAGCCCGAACGGCGCATTCGGCTTCCCCAGCCGGTGGCACTTCGGGCACTCGTGCCACTCGGGGAACCGTACCGCGGGGATGGCGTAGCGCGCATCGACCAGCGACCGATCCCAGTCGTGCTCGCCGACGATCGGCGCCTGCCAGAAGCCACGCACGCCGAGCTGCGCCTGAAGGCGGGGCTCGAAGATCTCCATGCTCGTCCGGCGCGCGTTCCGGGTCTGAGTCTCCCAGTCGGTCAGGCCCATAGGCATGAAGGAGCCGTGCTCGAGATCGATGATCGCGCCAATCGCATAGGTGGAGAGCACCTGCGAGCGGCGAACCTGCCCGAGTCCCGCAATCCAGGGTGTTGCCGTTGCCATGGTTCCAGCCGCTCTTCGCGAAGGCATTCGCGCCCCTATAGCCTCTTGAGGACAAACACGGTCGAGGGCTCGATCTCCCTCAGCGAATTCGGCGTCGCCCAGCTTGCCGTGTCGGATTGCCGCGTCCGCTCCGCGTCCCTCATCAGGTGAGGCCGCGGAGTCGCCCCGGAACGCGGCGCCCAGTACACGAGTGCACCCCCGGACGCTCGCTGGCTCGTGCCCCGCTCCGACCAGATCGCCATGATGCGCTCCAGATCCAGGCGCGTTCCCTGGATCTCGAGCCCTGTCCCACCCTCCTCGGCGCGGCGAGCGAGGTTCGCGACGATCGCCTCCACCTCGGGATCGATCTCGAAGCGGACAGCGTCGGCCTCGCTGCGCAGGCCGGCCACGAGATGGCGAACCGCCGCCACTAGCACTGCATGCAGTGCCTTGTCACGCGCGCGCGGCGCCCAGGGCGTCACGCTCGTCGCCTCGACTGCGCGGTACAGCGCTTGGTGATAGCTGCGGAAATGCTCAAAGTGAGACAGGTCCCGGGGGCGCGCGAAGTTCAGCAGGGTCACGACCAGACCGGGATGGGTACGGCCGACTCGGCTCGTCGCCTGGATGTACTCGGCCGTCGACTTCGGCTGACCGTTGACGACCATCAGACCGAGCCGGGGAACATCGACTCCGACGGAGATCATGTTGCTGGCGAGCACGGCGTCCTCGGCATCGGCCGCAAAAGGATCTGAGGGATCCGCGAGCGGCCGCTCGAGCTCCGCCAGACGCGTCGGGATCTCGCTCGACTTGACGCGGCCGCTGAGCTCCTTCGGGTCGACCTTGAACGTCCGTTCGGCGGTTCCGAGACGTCGCGCCAGGAATCGGATCGTCCTGGGCACGTCATCCTGCAGCATCACGAGGGCCCCGCCCAGTTCGCGCAGGCTGTTGAAGTAGACGAGCGCCGTCCAGTACGGGTCGACGGCCAGATCGGCGTGCGGATTGCGCTCGCGGATGCTGTGAATGCCCTGCATCAGGGCGCTCACCGCTCCCTGGAGCGCGAACTTCGGGCTGCGTCCGGCCGATGACAGGCCGACGTATAGCCGATCGGGTCCCTTCTCGTCCCGCACCGAGAAGAACGAGTCCGAAGCGTCGAGGCCCGGCGGCGGGAACTGGAAGACCTCGCGGTCGAAGAGTGCCCGCACCTGCCTGCGCGCTCGTCCGATCGTCGCCGTCGAACCGATGATCTTCGGCCGATGCCCGTGTTCGTCGGTGCACAGCAGGTCAACGACCGACTCGTATAGCCCGACCATGGAACCGAGCGGACCGGAGATCAGGTGCAGCTCGTCCTGGATGATCAGGGACGGCCGCTCCGGAGTGTCCCTCCCGAACAGCGCCCGCAGATCCGGGCGGCGCGGCAGCTGCGCAAACTTGTCGACGGTGCCGATGAGCAGCGAGGTGGGCGCCGTGTAGATATCCTCATCGACCGTCGTGATCGGCAGCACGTTGTCATGCTCCGGGCAGGAAGGCGACCCGCAGCGGATCTCGAGACGCGCAGGCATCGCCGGCACCTCGTAGCGATCCGGCCCCAGCGGCGATCCGCAGACCGGGCAGGCGAGCAGCAGGCGTGGCGTCGAGCGAACCTGGGCGCCGGCCCGCTCCTCCTCGATGGACTTGCGCGCGGCCTCGCGCCGGTTCGGAGTGGTCTCGTCGCCGACGTAGAGACCCAGGGAGATCGGCGCGGCGCCGAGGCGCTTCCCCTGCGCACGACGGATTCGGTCACAGGCGACGATCAACGCAGCGGCACGCTGGAACTGCTGGACCGTCAGAAGCCTCAGCGTGTAGCGCATCAGGACGTCGACGCCGCCGGACTGCCTGCGAAACGGCGAGGCCAGCCGCCGATGGAAGATCGTGAATGCCGTGAGGCCGAGATAGGCCTCGGTCTTGCCGCCGCCGGTGGGAAACCACAGCAGATCCATGATGCCGCGATCGGTGTCGCCGGGGTTGACGATCGAGGGCAGCGTCATCAGCAGGAAGGCGAGCTGGAAGGGGTGCCAGACGAGCGCGCGAGCGCGCCTGCCCTTCGACGGATACCGGGACTGGGCGTCCATGGCCTCGTTGGCCAGCATGAACGCCGTCCATGCCGGGTCGTCGGTCCTCAGCAGGTCGGCGCCGCGAGCCATGCGCTTGCGGGCGCTCTCGCAGCGCTCCGCGTGCTGAAGTGCGGTCTGCCGCAGTGATTCCTCGAGCATCGAGGCCGGGGCGCGCACTTCGGATTCGATCCAGGTACCGTACACGGCCACGAACTCGTCCAGCGCCAAGCAGACGGCGCTCCGGTTGGCATTCTGAGCCAGCCACACCGCCGCGAACGGACTCGGGTCGCGTGTGCGCAGCGGCGCGAGGAGCTGGTGGCCCTCGGGCGTGGTGCCGGCCACCGACTGCCGCGGGATCCATGCGGTCCGTACCGTTTTCACGAGACCGCCGGAAGGACGCGACCAGTCGGCGGAAACACCGTGCCCAACCGCGAACTCGATGGAACGGCGGTAGATGAGCGCATTGCTGCGGGCATCGTCGTCGTCCGACGCCAGGCGCTGCGGACGGGCGAGGATCTGCGGGTCGCCGTCGCGGCTGACGGCGGTCACGTTGATGGCCGCCTGGAACAGGAGCGCACGGTCGCGCAGGGCGCCCTCCTCTTCGTGCGCTTCGTTGATCAAGGTGACGGTGACGATCACGTCGCCGCCCAACGGACGCTGCTTGACATCAACGCGGAGCGTCCGATCCTCGATGTCCGATCCGCCCGGCCGCCGGAAGCGGAATTCCTGCTGGAGCAATGGGGTCGCAGACACCGGCACCGACAATGAGTAATCGAGCGGCCTGCGGACCCAACGGATCCTGGGTCGCGGTTTGCGACCTGGGGCTGCCGGACTCTGCCCCGAGGCACCGCCGGTGACCTCCGGGGTGCTCTCGCCGGTTTCCTCTGCGGGTGCCGGCGGCTCCTTGTGAGGTTCCTCCTGACGGGGCTCGTATCGCGCCGTGCCCGCGAGGCTGATCTCCAGCATCGCGTCACGGCAGACCGTAAACGTGAGGCCCGCGGAACACGGGCGCATCAGCCGGTAGCCGGCGACACCATCATCAAGCGACGCATCGTCGTCCGACACGCCGCCGCACGCGTTCGCATCGTCCTCGGCCGGACCGACCATGCTGCCCCGCGGCCAGAGGATGCCGGTCAGGTAGGTATCGGCCGGACTCGAGTCGAGCACTTCGTCGGGTGTCATCGGACCGAGGAGCAGCTGCTCCAGTGCACCGACCACCGCCTCGCGCACCTCGCGCGCGTCAGGCTCGTTTGTTGTCATCCGCGTCTCCGACTGCCGTCGTCAAGTCCTGCGGGGGTACGTCTTTCCCGATGCCAGACCGTGCAGCGTGATGCCGAGCCACAGCCCGCTCGTGGCCCAGGGCTCCGCTGCATCGTGGCGCTCGTCCGACCGCCTGCTGTAGGTAACCACATCCGCGATGCGCAGATTGTAGAGAGTCTTCGGTAAAGAGTATCCCTTCGGGGACAACACTTCCGACAGGTCATGAGGAACCTGCGCCATCGTCCGACCCAACAGCAAGCCCGGCTTGCCGTCCTGCTGCAGACGGATGTCGTAGACGAAACGCAAATGCGTTCCCGGCAGTGGCGTCTTGCAGAGAACGACCTTTCGTCCGGGCAAAGTTGCGGCACCCTTGACCAGCATCTCCTGCAGCTCCTTGACCCGGCTGTCACTCCCGTGCAGCCCGGCCGACACGAAGCTCGCCGGGTCGATGTCCCCCGGCAGGCCGACCTCGAGGACAAGCCATCGGTTGCGCCACTGGTTCCAGCGCGTTCTGGTCTCGTTCCCGAAGGTCCGAGGGAACAGGGGATACATGCGATCCGGGTCAATCCGGCCGAGCCGATTCGCGGCGCGGCTGATGGCAACGAACAGAACATTGGCCTCCTCGCGGGCCTCATCCGCCGACATCTCCTCGTCCCGGACCTCATCGGCTTCATTGCGAGGCGACGAGTGGATTCCCACCGTGTCGTACTCCATCCCCTTGGATTGATGCACCGTGGTCACGGTCACGGTACTGCGGTGCAGGGTCGCATCGTCCGGCAGCTGGTCCGGCCACGCGACACGCTCGCGTAGCGTTGGGAGATCCACGGCGTCCGCGCCGCCGCGTACCGCCGCAATCCGCCTCAGCATTTCCCAGGCAACGTCGACGGGAGGGATCTCGAGCGCGCTCACGAGCGCTCGGGCCTCCGGCGATCCGTAGAGATGAGCGTAGATGCGATCGAACCGCGCCCGATCCACGCTCGATCCCTTGCACGGTCCGAGCGTCGCTCCGATCCATGCCGGCACCGCCGCCGACGATGACCCCGCTTCCAGGTCGATCCGGACCGGCGGCGGAGAGTCGTCTTCACCATAGAGCGCCATGGCGAGGCGAAGTGCCTCGCCGTTCGTGCGACACAGCAGGCCCACGCTGGTTCGGCCACTGTCCGAGAGCGCAGCGATCGTGAGTCCCTCTTCATCGAGCCGCTTGGCATGGGCCACCAGCTTCTGAAGTGCATCCAGCTTCGTCGCAGGCGTCGTCCGGCGCGACAGGATCGAGCGCGCGGCGTCGACCACTCGCGCGAGCCGCGGCTCGGCCCGGTAGTTCTGCGTCAGGCTCAGTTCCTGAAGGTCCGCACGGCGGGCCGCTCGCAGCCGACTGAACAGTTCCCTGGAGGTGAAGGCGTCGAATCCTGGAATCGCCGATCGGTCCAGCGAGAACCCATAAATGGCCTGATGTTCGTCGCCGAGCACAGTGAATCCGCTCTCGCCCGTTCCCACGGGACAGACGAGATCGAGCAGCTCGAGGACAAGTGCCCCGCGGGCGCCGGACAGATCCTGGAACTCGTCGACGATAACGTGCCGCAGGTCGCGCAGGTTGCCTCGTACCTCCTCACGCCTCTCGCCTTTGATGTGATCGACCAGCAGCGCGATGTTGGCCTCATACCGATTGCGCCCGCAGAGCAGTTCGCGCGCGGGATGATTCAGGAGCCTCAATTGCCGGAAGGTCCAGGAATCGAACGTCCGTATCGACAGGTGCCGGAGCTCCTCCAGCGTGCTGGCGCCCCCTTCGACAGCCAATGCGTCGATGCGATTGGTGAGTGTCTTGACGGCGTTGCGGCAAAACGAGAGGACCGCGATCCGGCCCGGTTCGACTCCTTTGGAGAGCAGCCACGCAAGCCGGCGGGCCACCGCCTCAGTCTTGCCGGTCCCGGGGCCGGCGAGTACGAGAATCCGGGCGCTCACCGGCGCCTCGATGACGGCACGCTGCTCGTCCGAGCACGTGATCACCGGGCCGTCCCTTTCTTGCGCAGCGGGCGGATGCGACTCAGCAGACGACCGAGCGCTTCCTTCGACTCGACTTCGCATTCCCAGATGATGGAGACGTTCCAGCCGGCCTTCATCAGGGACTTCACCTGGCGCGTGTCCCGAGCCACGTTCGCGTTGAACTTGGCTTGCCAGAACGCCTTGCGCGTCGCGGGCGTGGTCGCGAAACGGCAACCCGGATGTCGATGCCAGAAGCACCCGTGGACGAACACGGCAGAGCGCCAGCGCGGCAATACGATGTCGGGTCGGCCCGGCAGATCGGGGGCATGCAGGCGATAGCGCAGCCCGTTGCGATGGAGGAAGCTGCGTACGAGCAGTTCCGGTCGGGTATTTGCTCCCCGGATGGTCGCCATCATTCGCGAGCGTGTCCGAGGGGCCACCACGTCGATCATGCGTTGCCCTGCCTCGAGGCCGTGCTGTCCCTCGCTCCGGTCACGTGATCGTCTCGTGGGCATGGATCGCCGTGTTCACGTTGCGCTGTGCCACCACGACGGGCCAGTAGAACAGAACACCCCGCCAGCCCTTCTCAGTGTCGCCGTTCTGCCGGATCAGCATGAGCATCGGAATGTCGATCGCGACCTGCTTCGCGGCGGCGCCCCCCCTGGATGAGTCCTCGACTCGGCGGACATGATCGATCAGTCTCCCCGGAGGCTTCGCAGCATGCAGGCGGCAATGTGGAACGCCAGCTTCGGCGGCACGGCATTGCCGATCTGGCGAAAGGCGGGGTTCATCGTACCGGCGAACCGAAAGCCGTCGGGAAACGACTGCAGGCGCGCGGCTTCGCGGACGGTAATCGTGCGCGCCTGCCGGCTGTCGTAATGAATGTGGGAGTACGTGTCCTTGCCGAGATGTGCCATCAATGTGCGTGCCGGCAGGTCCGGCTCCATCTTGCGCCACTTGTTGGGGAATTTCCCCGGATCGTAGGGCGGAACGATACTGCGCTGGAGCTCGAGATATCGGCAGCTGCCCTCCGCGATCCGCTGACCTGATCGTCTCAGTCGGGCGAGCCGGGCGTTGAGCAACGCCAGCGCATGGCGGTGCGCCTCGGGATACTGGTCTCCCGGCTTCATCCGTCTAAAGATCCGGTAGTCGCGTGGCAGTGATCGCGTGACGTGATCCATCACACCGCCGTTGCCCTCGAACCCCGGCCACGTCCGCATCTCATGCGCGAAGGGACTGAGGACCGGAACGCTCGGATATGGGACCAGCCGATTGAATCGGCGAGTTCCGCGCGGCATCTCTCCGCGGAGATGGGCCGTGATCGGTGGCAGGTCACCCACCGCCTCCAGGGCCGTGACGGCGCGTTCCAGGACGGCACCTTTGGCGCTCGGCGGTGGCACGTAGGCCAGCGTCGAACCCAGCAGATCGGAGCATACGGTCTTCAGGGCGACTCGTCGCGAGCTCTCGTACCCGCGGGGCAGCTGCGCGCGGTGAGTGGGGACCGGGAATTGCGGTCGCGACTGGAGGCTCTCGTGCAGCGCGACGAGGAACACTCGCTCTCGCATTTCCGGGACCCCGTAGAACACTGCATTGAGCAGCGTGTAGGCGCACTGATAGCCGAGCGCGGTCAGGGTCTCGCACATTTCCTCGGCGATGTTGTGCCCGGCGAAGTTGAGAACGTCCGGAACGTTCTCCATCAGCAGCGCTACGGGACGCAGCGCCTTCACGTACTCGATGTATTGCAGGTAGAGATTGCTGCGCGGATCGCGCCGGAACGCCTGCGGGTGGTCCGCGATCTCGCGCAGCTTCGCACGCCCGACGCGCGCAAAGGCCTGACAAGGCGGCCCGCCCACAATCACATCGATCGCAGCGTCCGCCGGTCCGGCGATGCCGAGTTCGCGGATGAACACGTGGGGATCGGTCCGGGTGATATCCCTCGCGCGGCCATGCAGCTCGATCAGGTCTTTCGATTCGCCCCGGAAGAAGTTTTGTGCATGCGAGTCGGCTGCCTGGGGATCGAGCTCGACGGCGCCGACTATGTCGAACCCGGCTCGCCTGAAGCCGAGCGAGATTCCGCCGCAGCCTGCGAAGAGGTCGAGCACTCGCGGGGGCGCACCATCGCCCATGCGCGCAATCTTTGCCCGCATCATGTTCATGCAGCTGGAGGTGCGACTCGGCGTAGGCGTCAAATGGCTCATCGCACGTCTATCGACGCTTGCCCTAGGCGAGCTCATCCATCATCTCGGCAAATCGCCCCCAGCCAACCCGCTTCCCCTTCTGCCGGTGCGCGCCCCACCAGCAGAGAGAGCCCTGTCCGACCTGCAGCTCCCCGAGCTTTTCCTTCCGGCCGTATATTTCCAGCGTGAGCGCCGAGTTCGCCTTCGCGAGCATGAAGTTCTCGAGTTCGGCCTTCACTCTGAAGCGGCATTCGATCATCTTCTTGCGGCGTCTTGATCTTGCTGCCATGCATTTCCCCGGGGACGTCCCGACAATATAATGTCATTCGCAACCCCGTTGTGGAGAAAACCGCAACATCAGCTCACGCGAAGGAACTGCAGATCCTCGCACTTCACACGGCAGGGGCATGCGGCCGTCGCCCGCGTCGAGGGGGCGCGCCTCGTTTACCGCACTCGGAGTGCGGGGCCGTCTCGTCCATCTCGACGGTCTTGAGCTGAACCGTCTCGCAACCCAGTAACCATCCCCCGGCAGAGCCGGGGGCTTTCGAAAATGTGAGCCGCTCAAAGCGTCTGTGCGGCGTCGCTTACGCGGCCTCGATCCCTTCGGGTCACCAGGGGTGACCCATTACATCAATGAGTTCAGCTGTTTCAAGCGTCGATCTTCCAGTTCTTGGTTACGGATGTAGATTCGCATCACCGCTTCGTTGCGACCTGCTGTTGATACGAAATATCCTCGTGCCCAGAAATGTTGCCCTACAAAGTTGCGCTTCCGCTCCGCGTACACGCGTGCCAGGTGTGTCGCGCTCTTGCCCTTGATGAACCCTACGACCTGCGACACCGCATACTTCGGCGGTATCGCAATCATCATGTGCACATGATCCGGCATCAAGTGCCCCCTTCGATCCGGCTCTCCTTCTGCTCGGCCAGTGCGCGAAATACTTCACCCAAATATCGCCTCAATTCCCCGTACAGCGCCTTTCCACGGCACTTCGGAATGAACACCACGTGGTACTTGCACTCCCACTTGGTGTGATACAGGTTCCCAGCTTCGTCCATCGTGAAACTCCTCTTCGTGTGCTTGGCGGCTCACGTTGGCGAGTCTCACGGGTGGACCCCAGGATTCCTCAAACTCCTACAGCCTCCCTGGCAAAGCCGGGGGGTCTCCTTTCGTACTACGTACATCCCCGGGGTGCGACAGACGGTCGCGCCCGAGACCCGCCCGCGGGCGGGACAATGCAACCGGACAACCGGTTGCTGGAGACTTGGGGATGCGTGTACGAACACAGACGCTGCTGGCGGGGTCGCTGGCGGCAATGACGATGCAGGCCGGTGCCACCACACCCGACGAACCGCTGCAACCGCCGCTGCCGACGGTGGTGGTGACCAGCGTAGCGCCACAATCACCGCTGACCTTCGTCACCGACCCCAAGCTGCCGCGTCAGCCGGTGCCCGCCAGTGACGGCGCGGATTACCTCAAGACCATCCCGGGCTTCACCGCCATCCGCAACGGGGGTACCAACGGCGATCCGGTGTTGCGCGGCATGTTCGGTTCCCGCCTGAACCTGCTCACCAACGAAGGACTCATGCCCGGCGCCTGCCCCGCACGCATGGACAATGCCATGTCCTATGTATCGCCCGAGACCTACGACCGGCTGGTCGTCACCAAGGGACCGCAGACGGTGCAGTGGGGCCCGGGCGCCTCGGCCGGCACGGTCCGCTTCGAGCGCCGGCCGCAGGACAGCGTGCATGAACACCCGGGTCTGCGCATGAACGCCAACGCCATCACCGGATCGAACGACCGGAACGATCAACTGCTTGGAGTGCTGGCCGGAGGTGACCTCGGATACCTGCGCCTGGACACCAGTCACTCCAAGGCCGGCGACTACGAGGACGGCTCAGGGCAGGTGGTTCCGGCGCGCTGGAACAAGTGGAACGCCGATGCCGCGCTGGCCTGGACACCTGCACCGGGCGCCCTGGTGGAACTGTTCGGCGGCGGCGGTGATGGCGAAGCCCGGTACGCCGGACGCGGCATGGACGGTTCGCAGTTCCGGCGCACCAGCCTCGGCCTGCGCGCCGAATGGACAGGCCTCTCCGGCGCGCTCAAGGAGATCAAGGCCAGCGTGTTCCGCAACTACGCCGATCATGTCATGGACAACTACACGCTGCGGGATCCGAACCCGATGAGCGCCATGCCCATGCCGGTGGCGGCGAACGTCGACCGGCTGACCAGCGGCGGCCGTCTCGTGACGAGCTGGCGTTTCGCCTCGCTCGAAGTCCTCGCCGGCGCGGACGCGCAGGACAGCCGGCATCGTGAGCGCAGTGCCTTAGGAAGCAATGCCTACCGGCAGCAGCCCTGGCAGCATGATGCGAAATTCGCCGACCTTGGTGTGTTCGCCGAGGCGACCTGGCGGCTGCATCCGAACGACCGCGCCGTGTTCGGGCTGCGCAGCGACCGGGCCGAGGTGACCGACCAGCGCGAGACCCTGGGCTCCATGATGCCCATGCCCAATCCCACGGCGGGCGTACGGCGCCGCGAGAACCTGCTCAACGGTTTCGCTCGCTACGAACACGAGCTGCGCAACACGCCCTTCGACTGGTTCGCTGGCCTCGGCCGGGCCGAACGCATGCCGGACTACTGGGAGCTGTTCTCTCCTGATGCGGGACCCGCCGGGTCGATGAACGCCTTCTCGGCGCTGGTGCCCGAGAAGACCCTGCAGCTCGATGTGGGCGTGCAGTACAAGACCAGGCGCTACGACGTCTGGCTGTCGGCGTATGCCGGCAGGATCGATGACTTCATCCTGTTCACCTACGGAGGCGGCGGGATGATGGGCCTGCGCTCGAGCGTGTCGCAGGTGGATGCGAACGTGCATGGCGCCGAAGCCGGCATCGAGATCCGCCCGCTCACGCAGCTCAAGGCCGGTGCGACGCTGGCCTACGCCTGGGGCGAGAACCGCGCCAGCGGCGCCGCCCTGCCGCAGATCCCGCCGCTGGATGCGCGCCTCTCGCTGGCCTATGAGGGTGCGCGATGGTCGGCAGGCGCCCTGCTGCGCCTGGTGGCGGCCCAGGATCGCGTGGCCCTCGGACAGGGCAACGTCGTGGGCCGCGATCTGGCTCGATCCACCGGCTTCAGCGTGCTGTCGTTCAACGGCGCCTACCGGTTCTCGAAGCAGATCAGCGTCGCCGCGGGCGTGGACAACCTCCTCGACCGCACCTACACCGAGCACTTGAACCTGTCGGGCAGCGCGGATTTCGGTTATCCGGCTGAAGCCGTGCGCATCAACGAGCCAGGCCGCACGGTCTGGGCGAAGCTGCTGTGGAAGCTGCCGCAGCGCTGAGCATCAGCCTGGCGGGGTGATGATGTCCTGCCCGGTGATGGTCCTGTAAGCCCAGGCCACCACCGGCTTCACCCGCGGCGAGACGATGTCGTAGGCCGGTCGCACCTCGAACCAGCGCGCCTCGTGGTGCTCGGGCATGCCGATCTCCGGGTTCACGGGCAGCAGGATGTGATCTGCCTTGCTGCGCGCGAGATAGTAGCGGGCCACCTTGCCCTTGCTGTAAGGGCCGGTCTCGATGAAATCCACGCCCCAGTCGAAGGAGATGTCATCCAGGGTGGTCTCCTCGCGCACCTCGCGCAGCGCCGCCTCCAGCGGCTCCTCGCCCGGCTCGACCATGCCCTTGGGAAAGTCCCAGTTGCGCCAGGCACGCAGCAGCAGGAAGCGCAGCTTGCGATCGACCACGCGCACGATGACCACACCGGCCGACAGACGCGGAGGATAGGTTCTCTTCGGCTTCCCGCCGTCGGCTGAGGACATGCGCGCAGTATACGCAAGTCGACCTGGACGCCCGCACCGTTGGATGCTTCACACTGCACGATACTGCCCCTTGGTCTCGCCCCACTCCCCGGTCTTCGGATCGTACATGCGGATCTCGTGCCAGTCCCCGTCTAGATACGAGAGCCACAGTTCGATGCCCTCCGGCTTGCGATGCACCAGCGTCAGGGCTTCCGGGACGAGCACTCGCGTGGAATCAGGAGACAGGACGTTGTGGAGGTCGGTCCTGGTGATTCGCGGGGGAACCAGGATGCGGCGGTGGATGGCGCCGTCCGGGTTGAAGACGACACCGTTGTCGGGGGTGGTGAATTCTCCGATGGAGGAACCCCAGTGGCCGATGACTACGAGAAGGTCGCTGAGTGGATCGACTTCCACTTCTATCCTGGCATCGAAAGTCTTCTCGATCGTCGCATCACCGTACCGCCAGGAAACGCCGATGGGTCCATCCTGCATGAGCTGAATGGCGACGTTCGACTTTGGCTTCCCAAGATACGGGTCATCGACCGGATGATGTACGAGCGCCCGATGATTATGGCGACTGATGTACTGAAGCTGATCAAACCTGCTCATTTTGCAATCTCGAACGTAGCTGATGGAGTCAGGAAGTCGTCCCAATTTGGAACGCGCAGATTGACCAGGAACTGCACCTGCATCCCGCCTCCCACGTAGGATTCCGAAGCTGGCCAACCCGACACCTGCGGGCCCGCATACCCCTCTCGCACGGGTATTGCTGTCTTGACCGTGTATTCCTGCAGCACCAGGTCTGCATCGGATCGTTTGAACTCCTGCAGGACCGCCAGTTCATCGCGAGCTTCCTGCAGGCTTCGATACTGTTTGAACGTCGCCCATCCGCCGGGACCTGCATTCCTGACCTGAATCACGTAGATCTTCTCCCCCGGATTCAACCACGTGTCCACCACCGACTTGAGCGGGTCCCAGGGCGGATGCGCATCGCTCCTTCCACTTGCCCGCTGCAGGCGGATCCATTCCTGGTTCGCGGCCCGGCCTGAATAGGCGCCTCGCGCCGGATTGAACGCTCCAAAGCGGCTCTGATTGACGGCCGCCAGGATACTCGAACGTTTCACGGCGCCGACATCGCGCCTGAAGACGGCTCTCAGCAATCGCGCGATGCGTCCCGCGGCCAGGGGGCCCGCGGCCGCCACCAGTGCCGCCGCGGCTCTCGACAGGCCACCCGCCAGCAGAGTCGAAGTGTCCCGAAGGTCCTGCTCGCAGCGCGCACTCACGATGCCGCGCGCGACGCCATAGGTAGTCTCGATGACGTCCCAGATGGACTTGCCTACGAACAGTGCGCCGATGCCGGTGAGCGCCAGGTCGGCGACCCAGCCGTAGGGCGTGAACTGGGAAGCTGCCCATGTCGTGAAGATCACGGCCGTGGTCGCAAGCGCCGCGGGACTGACGAGTTCGCGCAACGCCGCCGCGAGCTCGTGATCCTGGATCTGCCGGGCGGCCTCCTCGAATACGAAGGCCAGCTTCTGTTCGAAGGTCCAGGATCCGATGTCCGGATCCTGGGCCGTCGATGGCTGCGCCTGGGTTCCATGCAGATCGATGAGCCGGGCGGAGATCATCCCTTGCGCGGACACAGGGTCAGGTCCGCCCGCAAGACCGAGGGGATCGGCACTCAGGTAGCGGCCCAGCCGCGGGTCCAGGTATCGCCGGCCGTTGTAGAGGAGCCCCGTTTCCTCATCCAGGTAGCGGTGTGATCCGCGCAGATTGGTAAAGCCTTCGACGGGTACGCGACCCTGCGAATCGTAGATGGCGCGCGGTTCGAACTGGTCGTCCGCGACGATGCCGTACAGCTTGCCATCGCGGATCATCGCCACCGGCTGTTCATCGAGCCAGATGTACTGCACACGAACGGCACCGTGATCGTCGATCTCCGCGAGCAGGCGGTCATCCTCGTACAGGAAGCGGGTGGTTCGTGAGCCGTCGCGGGACACCACGGTCTTCCGGACCCGCTGGCCGGCGGCGTCGTACCCGAAGCTGACTCGCTGGCTGCCCGAGGCATGCGCCGACTGCAGCAACGACTCACGGCTCCATTCATATCGATCATCGCCCGCCGCGTTCAGATCGACGCCGGGTGCGCGCGATCCCGAAGTGCTGGGCGGTGTGGCCCGTGTCGGTGCCGTGCCGGTTGGCTGTCGCTGCCCGCCCGCAAAGTCCCCCGACCAGATGCCCGGCGCCCCGATGCGTCGCAGTCGTCCCTGCACATCGGTCAGTCGCTCGTAGGCAACATTGCCCATCAAATTGAAGCGCCGGTGCGTGGGAGAATCACCGGGCGCATTCAGTTCATCGACCACCGATGCATTCAGGCCCGGCGCCTTGACACGAATGGACTTGAGCAAGCCGGCGTTGGCGCCCGGCAGTTCCCGGTACTGGTAGAGCAGTTGCTCGCCTCCGGGCAAGCGGCGAGCCGTCAGTCGGCCATCGGTCCCATACGAGAAGGTCGCGTCGAACGACCGGCCGCCCAGACGCCACTCGTGACGGGTCAGCCGGACGGCATCGTCCCATTCGAAGTGCTCTTCTCCTTCGGCGTAGGCGACTTGTGAAGGCTTGCCGTTGGCGCCCAGTTCCAGCCGCGTCTGCGCATCCGGGGAACGCCGGGTGATACGCATGCCATCGCGTTCGTAGTCGAAGCGCACCCGCGTTCCATCGGGCAGGATCTTCGAGATCAGGCGGTCCTCGTCATCGTATTCGAACCGCACATCGCCGCCCGGCCCCAACTGCCGCGACAGGCGGCCAAAGTCATCGTATTCATATCCGCCCTCGATGCCGGCGATGCTGACCGGCCGTTCACCGGCATCGAACCGGACGGGTATCAGGGCTCCCGCCGCGTCCGATGGACCCTCATCACGTTTCTGCAGAAACGTCCCGTCCGCATCGATCAAGTCGCGGCGGCGCAGTTCACCCTCGGCATCGCGCTCCAGGCGAATGCGCCTGCCCGCACCATCCACGATGGAGATGGGCCGATCCGCGGCGTCATACTCGTATCGAAGCGTCTCGCCGTTGGGCCGCATCACCTGTTCGAGCCGGCCCGCCACGTCATAGGCATACCGTTCGCGTCGCCCGCCGATCTGGATCGACGCAACTCGTCCGAGCTCGTCATATTCATAAGAAACGAGCCGTCCGTCCTCCAGCAGGATGCTGGAGGGCCGCGACAGTGCGTCGTACTGGTATCGAGTGATGCGGGAGTGCACGCGCCGTTCGATGAGGCGGCCGCGATCGTCGTAGCTGAAGCGGGCGTTGCCCTGGCTCACCAGGCGGCCTGCCGCATCGTACGCGAGATCGACGCGCCGCCGGATCGCGCCGGTGGATGAGAACCCGGTTTCGAGCAAGCTCACCAGCCGCCCGGGAGTCTTCCCGTCATACACCAAGCGTCGTTCGTGCACTCTTCCAGTCACGACGCTGGGCGTCCGGATCACGGCCACGCGGCCGGTGGCGTCATGCTCGTATTCAGTTTTCCCCTTCAGTGCGCCGGATGGATCGACGGACTGCACCGACAGCAGGTGACCGCCGGCATCGTATTCGCGACGCAGGTTCGTCGCACCGCACTGCGCACAGCCGGGTCCGGCCGAGTCCAGCAGGCGATAGTTGCCGTTGATGATCGCGAAGCGATACTTCGTGACCTCTCCTGCCGCATTCACGAGGATGGCCGTGCCGGGGTTGCGCAGCGAGGCCGCGCCGGGCGACTGCGCCACGGCGACCAGGTCCAGCCCATCTCCGCGCATCGACCAACGAGCCTTCCCGCCGGGGCCGTAGGCGAAGCGCGACAGCCGCTGCGCATGGACCGTCGCACCACGGGCATCGCGGGTTTCAACCGACACACCCGTCAGGGCGTGCGCGTTGCCCGCCTGGAACCGGGGCTCGTGGTGATATCGGCGAACGGTGCGTCGGTCAGCGAGCAGCACGGATTCAAGATCGAGCCGCTTGTCGCCCGCTTGCGCGGCAAGCTCGTAGGAAATACGACCGAGCGGCGTCATCACCGCAGTGACATGCATCGGCCCGTAGGTCGCCCCGGTGCTCCGATACTCGAACTCGAGCCGTCGGCCGAGAGGATCCTGCACCGCCAGCAACTCTCCACGCGCCCCGCGGGTGAGAGTCAACAAGCCACCCTGTGCGCCGTGGATCTCGATGAGCTTGCCATGCAGGTCGAACACGAGCTGGCGGCCGTCCACCCACTGCCAGCGGTATCCCGCCGGGGCGGCGCTGCGGGGCAGGATGGTCAGCGTGCCATGAGCCGGATCATCGCCATTGCAAACGCCATGGCGCGCACCCTTCCTGGAAAAGCTGATGCGTTTGCCGTCGGACTCGAGAATCTGGAGGCTGTCGCGAAGCGACACGAGCTCGGTGTCGTAGGACCATCGCCAGCCGACACCGAGCGATCCTTCCCCGCGGTCCAGCGAGTTGTAATGCCGGACCAGTTCCACGCCCAGCTCGCCGGGCATCGGCGCCAGATCCACCTCCCGCTGGTACTTGTTGCCCGTGAGGATGTTGATCGGATTGCCGGCGCCCACATCGGCGCCACCGGCGTTGCCGAGGCTCGCGGGGCCCGCGCCTGCGCAGGTGGCTCCCACTGGAGAAGGGCCGCAAGTTTGCGCAGCTAGCGCATGACCGATCGAGGGCAACAGGAAGGAAAGCAAAATCGCGACAACGATGCGGGCAACCAAGCCCGCCGTGCGTCCTGCACAGCAAGTCTTCATGACATCTCATCCTTGAGATCACTTCGTGAATGGAGGAACTCCGCAGCACAGGCGCACGCCGCAGTCGGGATCGCAGCGGGGATCGCCGGGCCGGCAGTGCGGCGGGGGACGTGGCGGGCCGCCGGTGCCACCCGTGCCGTCTCCCGGAGTGCCGTCTCCCGGAGTGCCGTCTCCCGGAGTGCCGTCTCCCCCGCCGCCCGGCGTACCGCCACCGCCAGCTCCGCCGCCCCCGGGAGGGCCGACCCCACCTGCGCCGCCGCTGATGTGGACGGGTCCGGATTCGATGGGTTCGCTCGACATCCGGACCAGGGCACGCGCGATCACGGGGATACGACCCTGGTCCAGGAGTTCTTCCATGAACGCATCGTCCCCGCCCACCCCGAGCGCCTTCAGGGAAGCCGTGTACAACCGCCCGGCCAGCGGCACCTGCTTGATCGGCGGTATGCCATAGGTGAGGCGAAGCACCAGCAGGTTGGCATCCTGCAGGCTCTGCCCCGAGGCGTTCGTGGCCGGGTTCCACGCGCAGGCGGGGCGATCGCGGGGACAGTGGCGATTCAGCAGGTCCACGTTGGGAATCACCCGGCGCCCGGCGCCGATGCGCCGGGAGAATTCGGGACTCTGGAAGTCATCGAAACTGCGCGCCGTTGGCGAGAGGATCTCCAGCCGCGCAGACCCTTGCGCAAGGTCCGCGCGGACGCGGGCCAGGGTGCTCGCGAGCTCGGCCGTGGAGTTTCCGCCGCCGAAATACGGCACCAGGGCCCTGCCAAACGCATCGAACATGGCCTGCGGTTCGGCGTGTTCCACCGAGCCCGCGCGCGCCGCCTGGAAGGCCGCGTAGTTGAGGTTGCTCTTGGCGTGGAATGCCAGCGCCGCCTGCACGGTTCCGAGCATCATGACCAGGAGCACCGGCAGTGCCAGCGCGAATTCGATCAGCGCCGCGCCACTGGCGCGTCCGGCTCGTCGAGCCTCACGCCGCCGCACGCCCGTGATCTCCATGATTCATCAGTGCCAGCGAGTCACCCAGCCGCAGGCCCAGCCGATCCACCTCGCCTGCGCGGAATTCCAGCACGCTTCGGGCCCTGAGGCAGCCCGAGAACCGCCAGGGCCTCAACTCCGGCACCACCCGCAGGACGCAGTGGCCGGCATCCAGGAACACGAGGTCGACCGGGAAACTCATGAAGACGGTGTGAATGCACCAGCAAGGCGACAGGTGCAGGGCGATCGCCGTGGGCGGCGCCTTGCTCAGGATCAGACCGCGGGCACGTTTCCACAGCGTGCGCGCGGGTCGCACGTGGATGACCTTTCTGTTCATAGACCCATCCTCAGGAACTTGATGGCGATCGGGAAGCCGAGCACGATGAAGGTGCACGGGAAGATGAAGGCGATGAGCGGGAAGAGCATCTTGACGGGCGCTTCCATGGCCAGCTTCTCGGCGGCGGCAAAGCGTTCCACTCGCCGCTGCTCGGCCTGGGCCCGAAGTATCGGCCCAAGATCCGTGCCCAGGGTTTCCGACTGCACCAGCGCACCGACCAGACTGCTGACGGACGGTTCACGCATCCGCGAAGCCATCTCACGCAGCGCATCCAGGCGCGACTTGCCGGCGCGGCGGTCGCGCAGCACCCGGGCCAGCTCATCGCGCATCGGTCCGGCAGCGCCTTTCGCAACCGCGTGTCCCAGGGCGCTCTGCAGGGTAAGCCCGGCCTCCACGCACAGCGTGATCAGGTCCAGCATGTAGGGCAGCGACTTGTGTATCGCCCGGGAGCGCAGGATGACCCTGTCCCGAAGCCAGAACACGGGCAGCAGGGCCCCGATCAGCGCGCCTGCGATCGCGCCGGGCCATGCGCGCTGATGCCAGGCGCTCAGCACGCACCAACCCAGCGCACCGGCGATCACCGCCAGGATGAGCACGAAGGCCGCGTACTGCGCCGGCTCGACCGCGTAGTCGAGTCCGGCGAATCGAAGCTGCCGGGAGAGCCATTGCCCGACTCGGGGAGGCAGGGTCGGGGCGAAGCGCATGGCCACCAGCCTCACGGGCTTCCAGAGGCAGCGCAGCGCCACCGGCGGAGCGTCGCGATATTGCCGGTCTTCGGGAGGCAGCTCGATGAAGGCCTGCGCCGTCAGCGCGCTGATCATCGACGCACAGGCCGCCGCTCCGGCCGCGCACAGCAGCGAAAGCCACGACAACGACAGGACGGCGCCGCTCATACGTCGATGCTCACGATCCGGCGGATGACGTACACGCCGACGACCTCCAGCGCGCCGATGACCACGAGGGTCGCGACGCCCGCGCGCGTCGTGAACAGGAGCGACATCTCCGCAGGCTCCATCTTCGACAGCGCCATCAGCAGCACCAGCGGCAGCAGTCCCACGATGAGCGCCTGCAGCTTGCCCTGCGAGGTCAGCGAGCGGATCTTGGATTCCATCGCGAGCTGTGCACGCAGGGTGGAGGCCGCCCGCTCGAGCGCCTCTGCCAGGCCACCGCCGGAGTCATGCGCGATGCGCATCGCGGCAACGGCCAGCGTCACGCTCGGCAGCGATGCGCGCAGTGAGAAGTTCTCGAGTGCGGCATCCAGGGAGACACCGAGTCGCATCTCGCGCAGGACGATGGCCAGTTCCTGGGAGGCGGGCGATGGCAGCTCCGGTCCGACCTGCTGCATGGCCGTGCTCAGCGAGCAGCCGGCGCGCAGCGCACCCGCGAGCATCAGCAGAGCATCGGGAAACAGCTGCTGCAATCGTTGCCGGCGCGCCCGCCGCAGCCAGGCAAGCACTGCGGCCGGCAGGACGGCGGAGGCCGCACCGCCGAGCAAGGCCAGCGTGAGGCTGCCGGTGCCGAGCTGCAGGAACAGCACGACGGCGAGACAGAACGCGGCCGCACCCACGTACAGGAGTTGCGGATCCATGAACAGGAACAGCTCCAGCAGCGAGCTGCGCACCTTCTCGGTCGTGGACGCGCGGTGCCGCGCCAGGGCTCGGACCGCCGCCTCGAAGGTCGCCTGGATGAGCAGCATGACCGAAAGGGCCGCAAGCAATGCCGTCAGCAGCGACACGAGGTTCATGCGCACTGCCTCCGGAAGCCCTCGAGATCGAGGGCTTCACCGTGCTCGCGCAAGGGCTCGAAGAACGAGGGGATGCAGTCGCACCCCGTGAACACCCCGGCAACCTCACCGCTGTCGCGCTGACTGGATCTCGAGAAGCGGAAGATCTCCTGGAGCTGGATCCTCCCCGCCTCGGTGCCGCAGACCTCGGTGATGCTGGTGACCTTGCGGGAACCGCAGGAGAAGCGGGCCTGCTGCACGATGATGTCCACCGCCGAGGCGATCTGGTCGCGAATGGCGGCCAGGGGCAACGAGTCACCGGCCATCAGGACCAGGGTCTCGAGTCGGGAGAGCGCATCGCGAGGCGAGTTCGCATGCAGGGTGGTCAGCGACCCTTCGTGCCCCGTGTTCATGGCCTGCAGCATGTCGAGCGCCTCGCCTCCCCGGCACTCCCCCACCACGATCCGGTCCGGGCGCATGCGCAGCGAATTGCGCACCAGGTCCCGGATGCTCACCAGTCCGCGTCCTTCGGCGTTCGCCGGCCGTGCCTCCAGCGAGACGAGGTTGGCGTGATGAAGCTGCAGTTCGGCGGCGTCCTCGATGGTCACGATGCGCTCGCCCGCGGGAATGCAGGAGGACAGGACATTGAGGAAGGTGGTCTTTCCGGAACCCGTGCCGCCGGAGATGATGACGTTGCGGCGATGCAGGACGCAGAGCTCCAGGAACGCGGCCATGTCGGCCGAGAGTGACCCGAGGTGAATCAGGTCCGCAAAGCCGAGCCGCCGCCGCGCGAACTTGCGGATCGTCAGGCAGGAACCGCGAAGCGCCAGCGGTGCAATGACGGCATTCACCCGCGAACCATCCTTCAGGCGGGCATCCACCATCGGAGAGGATTCGTCGATGCGCCGGCCCAGGGGAGCCACGATGCGTTCGATGACGCCGCGAACCGCCCGGTCGCTGGAGAAGACCTGCCCGTATCGCTCGATGCGGCCTCGACGCTCGATGAAGATCTCATCATGGCGGTTGACCATGATCTCGTTCACGGACTCATCCCGCAGCAGGTGCTCGAGCGGGCCGAGGCCAATGGCCTCATCGAGCACGGCGCCTATCAGCTCTTCCCGGTCAGCCGCGGGCGGCAGTTCCGTGAGTCCCGCGACGATCTCGCGGACCAGCCGGCCGGTTTCGATGCGCAGCTCGACATCGGACATGCGGGTGAGATCGCGCCGTCGCAGATCGATGGTCTGGAGCAGTTGCTCGTGCACCAGGGTGCGCAGCGGCACCAGGTTCTCCTTGATCATCTAAGGTGACTCCGCCGGTGCGACGGGAATGGCCGAGTCCAGCGCTTCGCTTGCGGACTGGCGGACCGCTGCGCCCCGCGCCACGGTCTTTGCGTCCTGCGGATCCACGGTCCTCGCCGTCACGAAAATGACCAGCTCGGTTTCGCGGTGCTCGGCCTTCTTGCCGCGGAAGAGATGCCCGAGGATGGGAATGCGGCCGGCTCCCGGCACACGGTCGCTGGTAACCGACTTGTTCCGCTGCAGGAGGCCCGCGATCACCATGGTCTCGCCGGATCTCACGTTGAACCAGGTGTCCGCCTCCCGCGAGCGCAGGCCGGGCACTCCCGACAGGGGATTGAGGCTGGCGTCAGGCTCGCTGACCATCGCCCGCACCGAGGAGACGATGGCACCGGAGTCCATGGCGATGGGCGTGACCTCGAGCTCGACGCCGAATTTCTTGAAGGTGACCTGCGCCGAGCCGTCCTGGTTGATGGCCTGGTAGGGAATCTCCCCGCCGACCAGGAAGCTCGCCTTCTTTCCGCTGCGCGCCGCCAACTCAGGGTCGGCGAGCACCACCGCCTCGCCCTGCGACTCGAGCAGCGAGATGGTGGAGGCGATGGAACTGACCACGCCGATGCGTCCCTTGAAGGGCTCGACCTGCGGTCCTGGCAGGCTCGACTGCCAGCGGATGCCGAAGTCACGCGTCCTGTTGCGCGCCACCTCGATGACCTGAACGTCGATGAGGATCATCTTTTCCCAGGCGCGATCCTTCTGGTAGGCGGCGAGGTTCACCACCTGCGGGTAGCGCTTGGCGAGCTCCGCGAGCTTGAAGAGCTGGGCTTCGCTCACGTCCGTTCCATCGACGATGACCTTGTCATCGACGGCGCGCACGGTGACATTCGGCATGGTGCCCAGGAAGGACTGCACCTCGCGAAGCAGCCGCGCCATGTCCAGCGCCGCCACGTGCACCGTCCAGCGTTCCGCATGCCCACCGCCATCCAGGACGCTGAGCGAGCTGCGACCCACGCCGCGCGCGACCAGCACCACATCGCCGTTCGCCAGCACCGAGGCATTCAGCACATCGCTCCGACCGACGATGACCCGCTTCACGGCCGGACGCGGCATTACGGTGGTCTCTCCGATGACGAGGTCGATCTCCCCGGCGGATGAATCCGCCTCCGCGCCGGCCGCCGAGGCGAGCAGCAGCAGGGCCCATAGCGCATGACGGTTCATGGCAGCCGGCTCAGCAGGGCTGCAGCGCCGGGGCGGCGACCGAGCTGGTCCGCGTAGATGACCTTGACCGAGGCGCGCTCGTGCTGCGCGGGCGCAAGCCCCAGGATGCTCTGGGCATCGCTCACCTGGCGCGGCTCGTCCTCCTCGTCATCGGCGGTGCGCAGCACCGCGGTGAGCCGGCCGGTCTCACGCGCGGCGAACAGCCGGCGCGCATCCTCTGGACTCACCTCCAGCGTCATGCTGGTGAACCCGCGGGCGTCGGCATTGCCTTCCGAAAGCTCGCGGGCATCGGTGCGAGCGCCGGTCGCCAGCACCAGCGTACGCTGCAGCACCGGCACGAGGCTGACGCGCGCGTTCTGCCGGATGGACACCAGCACGTCGATGCGGTCACCGGGCTTGATCAGTCCGGACATCGAGCTGATCTCATCCACGGGCACCGTCAATGCGCGGCGACCGGGTTCCAGCCGCTCCGCGAGGCCCAGTGTTCCGGGGGATGCCACCTGGGACCAGAGGATGGGTTGCCCCTCGCGTGCGGGACCCTGCAGCGCCGTGTTCTCGAACCGGGGAAGCTGCTCCGGTGTCAGCGCATCCTGATAGGCCCATTGCTTCGGCACCGAACGCACCGCGACGCTGTCCACGGTGAGCCTCGCCCCACGCGACAGGTCGCGCTTCGGCACGATCTGCTTGACGTACTCGATGCGGCCATAGGAGGCCTCGATGGCCGTCACGCGGGACTGGATGTAGGAATGCGCGCCGAAGCCGGCCGACAGGCCGAAGAACGAGGCGGCGCCCAATACGATCCAACGAGGCGAGATCTTCATGGATTCCCTTCAAGTGGTGGGTTGATGGTCAGGCGAGCGACAAGGCGGAGGCGAACCGCTGGAAGCCTGCCTCGACTGCCTGGAGCAGGCGCATGAGCGCCGATTGACCGGAAGCCGCGTCTGCCCAGAGCAGTGCGAGCACGAGGACACAGCCGACGAGATATTCGACGCTGGACTGGCCGGCGAGACGGTCGCGAGGGGAGCAGGTCATCACAGCCCACCCTCCCAATCCATCGCCATGATCCAGGTGCGGCCGTGATCCTGGGTCAGAACCACCTGCACGCGATGGGCGCCGCGGATGAAATTCAGCACCTCTCCGGAGGCTGCGGGATCACGCAGGGGCTGCTGGTCGAGGAGCCTGAGGCCGGCCCGTTCGAAGCTGCGCCGCAACGAACCGCCGGTCGCCTGGGCGCCGGACTCGGTCCGCGCCAGCAGGGTATGGACCTTTCCCTGGTCGCGGATCTCGGACAGGCGCCCCAGGACCCTTGCGTCCACCGGCAACGGCAGCGCGAGCGGCGCGCGGGAGGCAGATCCCAGGGCCGCCTCGCTCACACGGACGCGCGTCCGGTGGCGATCGATGCGCGCGAGCTCCACGGTGACGAACTTTCCCTCGTGCGGCGCGGCCATCAAGAGGCCAGCGGATGCCGCGAGTTCGACGCGCCGGTCACCGAGATAGGCGCGATAGAAGATCGCACTGTCGTGAAGATCCAGATCGAGGATCCACTCCCGCACGCGGGTGGGAACCTCGTTGATCGTGAGCTGCGCATCCAGCAGGCCGGGTCTTGCATCCGTCGGCACGGGCGCGGACAGCGGGCCACCTGCAAGACTGGCCAGCAACAGCGTCGCCAGGCTCATGGTCAGGCTCATGGCGGACACCCTCCTGTCAGGCGATCACAGGGGACCACTTCCCAGTCCGGCAGCCCGGGATGCAGGGGGTCATCGGTCAGCAGGCGCGGAAACTGGCCGGCGAAGGCCAGCAGCGTGTGCAGCTCCTGGGTCGGATAGATCGACGCGCCCGAGTCTTCGACGCGACGCTGCACATCGCGCGTGTCGATCGCGGTCCAGTCATCGACCAGCAGCCCGGCCTGTCGCTGTACCGTCGGCAGGTAGGTCGGTGAGACAGTCACCGCGCCGGTGATCAGGTTGCGATCCCGCAGATCGAACCCGCCGTTCCACCAGTGACGGGCCGCCGGGAAAGGATCACGGGTCGCGGCCCGGGTCGTGACGCTGACGAGACGGCCCGCATCATCCAGGAAAGGCCGCAGGCGGTGATCGACCCACAGCGGGTTGAGTTCCGCCGGCGAATCGACCGCCCGCTCTCCGCTGCGCAACGGCGCATCGAGCCGGTTGAAGAAGCGGCGGGCCACCTCGCCCGACACCTGGTCATCGTGCAGCCGGCCGTTCAGGGGATCATGGGCCACGGCCTCGAACGCAACGTACCGGCTCGCCTGATCGGAGGCGTGCACGAGATCGACATACTTGCCGAGCAGGGGAACCGCGAGCAGCAGCGGCAGCATCGCGAGCAGGTACACGCAGAACTCGGCCAGCGCCTGTCCCGACAGGAACCGGGTGCGAGCGCTCATGGCTGCCACACTCCACCCTGGCGGGTCGCTGCAAAGGCCCGGTCTCCCAGGACGGGCGGAACCAGGCGTACCCGCCAGTACGGATCATAGGTGCTGCCCCGTTCCTCGCGGCCGTCTGCGCGCGCGTCGGGCCGTTCGAAGAAGACTTCCGCTCGGGACAGCGCAGCGACCTCGCGCGGCGCCCCGGGACCGCTGAACACGGCAAGCCGGCCTCCGGGACCCGCGGATGGCGGAGCGGCCGATGCCGGTGCGGGCGCTGCCACATACGTGGAGATGCCTGGACGTGGCTCCGCCGTGATCGAGCGATCGATGTCGTACACGGAAGGGAGCCCCGTGTACAGCGCCGGCAGGTAGTACTCGGCGGAACCCGAGCCGCTGAGCGGCGTGCCGCCGACGCGCGCATAGCCGGCGGCGAACGTGTCCGTCGTACTGCCGCTGAACAGGCCGCCGGAGGATCGATAGGTCGCATCATCCAGCCCCTGCCAGTGATCAAGGTCGACGAGATCCGTACCGCCCCTGCGCTCGATGCGCTTCGAGCCGAGGAATCCGAGCAGCGAGCGCAGCGTCCACTCGCGCTGACGCGTGAAGTCATCGCGTGAGCGCCGTATGACATCGGCGAGGCGCTCACGCGCGCCACCGTCGTAGAGCGAGACGACGCGATCGAAGTCATGCGTGACGGGGACGATGGCGACGCGGGCCTGGGGACTTGCGATCCGCGCCGCCTCCTGCGCGAGCACGAGCTGCCGCGCGGGGCTGCCGGCGAACTCCGCACCGCGCAATGACTGGCGAACCGCGGACTCGGAGAGTTGCAGGCCCTGGCTCGCGAGGTCGGAGGCGGTGATGATGGCGCCCGCGGCGTAGTTCACGTACTGGGCGATCTCGCGCGGATCCACCCCGCCATACGCGGTGGCGTACGCCTCGCCGACGAGGGTTGCCTGAAGCTGGCTCCACCGCAGCAGGTCGTCCGGCGGGATCAGGTCACCAAGCCGCTCGGTGGCCTGGTCCAGGTTGATCCACATATCGGCGAAGTAGTTGGTCCAGGAGGCCACCGACAGCGCCTGCGCGATGGCCACCTGGTTCGCGATGATGGCGCGGTTCGCGTAGGCCGTGAAGTTCAGGCCCCTCGCCTCGACGGTTGCGGCGCTGTAGGCCGCCGCATCCGCCGCGTTGAGCACCCGGATCTTGTCATCCACCCACTGCCCGCTGGTGACCGCGAAGTACAGGAACAGGGCACAGACGAACAGGCTGAACACCGCCAGGGGCAGCACCTGCCCCCGCTGGACCGCGCGCATGGGATCAGCGCCCCGAGTTGCCGGTGTAGTTCGAGAGATTGCGCTTGGTATTGGCGTCGGATTCCGCCGCCGTCGCTGCCGTCTGCGCGTTGGCCTGCGCGGTCGCGCCATTGCCTCCGGCGAGCTCCTGGGCGATGGCGGCGGTCTGGTCGCGCACGGTGTTGCCGAAGAACTGGTAGACGGCGATGGCGGCGATGGCAATGAGCGCGACGATGATGACGTATTCGGTCATTCCCTGACCGGCCTGTCGAGAGACGAAAGATGAACGGGACATGAGCCCTCCTTGGCTATGTGAGTGAACTGCGAGGCAGAGCATCGCAGGGATGTCACATCAATCCAAGGCGGAAATCGACTTGCTTGATCGAGAAATGCAACTCTATCGACAGGGCATATGGGCCACTAGAAAGAAGTGGCTGCCAAGCCAAATCAACACGTTCAGGGTCCATTGGAACGCGCGATTGATGACCACGAAACCTATGCTGTCCCAATGGTCAACACCACACATTGGCGAACCCGGCGATGGTTCCAGGAAAATCGCTATTGTCAGATCAAGGCGCAAGTTCGTTGTCCCCTTGCCTAATAGTAACGTTAATGATACTTTATGGTCGCGCGGCTTGAACTCAAGGAGTACGTCCGTGCTGACGGGTCCAATCCCTATCAGCAGTGGTTCGACACACTGGACCTGCATGCAGCCGCGAAGATTGCAGTGGCAAAGGTCCGTCTCGCAAACGGCAACGTTTCGAACCTCAAATGGTTTTCCGGTATCGGCGAATACGTCATCAACTGGGGCCCTGGATATCGCATCTATCTTGCACGTGATGGAGAGAGCCTGATGATTCTGCTTGGTGGCGGCACGAAGAAGCGTCAGCAGGCAGATATCGACTTGGCCAGGTTCTATCTATCCGAGTACAAGGAACGAAAGCGGTGCGGCGAGTGGCATCAATTCAATGATTCCTGAAAGGTAACCACGATGGCACTCACGCGCGACTTCAAAGAGACCGTCATCGCCCGCATGGAGCGCGAGCCCGCCTTTGCCCGAGCTCTGCTCGACGAAGCGGCCACCCTCTTCCTGCGCGGAGAGTCAGCCGTAGCCCGCTCAATCCTGCGTGAATTGGTGAACGCCACCGTAGGATTCGAGCGCCTGTCAAAGAGAACCGGCACACCCAGCAAGAGCCTGCATCGCATGCTCTCGCCACGTGGCAACCCCAGTATGGACAACCTGGCGGCGATCTTCCGGGCCCTGGTCATTCACTTGAAGGTCGGCATCAAGGCGCAGTCGTTCGCCTCACGAAGGGTGGCGTAGTGGGACTGATCCCTAGACAGCCCCGCTCTGCATCTGCACCACCGGCGACACATCCTTGTCCGACACCAGCACGGTCATGAGGTTGGTGACGAGCTGACCGCGCTGGCTGTCGGAGAGCTGCACCACCTTGCCTTCCTGCAGCTCATCGATGGCGAGCTGAACGAGGCCCACCGTGCCTTCCACGATGATGCGCCGCGCGGCGAGCACGGCCTGCGCCTGCTGGCGGCGGAGCATGACACCCGCGATCTCCGGTGCATAGGCAAGGTGCGTGAGCCGCGCATCGATGATCTCGACGCCCGCGATGTCGACGTGCTCGCCGATGGTCTCCTTGAGCTCGGTGCTCACGGCCTCGACGTTGCCGCGCAGGCTCTTGCTCTTGTCATCGGCATCGTACGGATGCGCACCCACCACCTGGCGCAGGGCGGACTCGGCCTGCTGCGCGATGAAGCCCTGGTAGTTCTCCACCGCGAACACCGCGCGCGCCGTATCGCTCACCGCCCACACCACCACGGCGGCGACCTCGATGGGGTTGCCGGCAAAGTCGTTCACCTTGATGGTCGGCGTCGTCAGGTTCACCACGCGCAGCGACACCTTGTGGCGGGTGTTCAACGGGTTGAACCACCAGAAGCCGTCCCGCCGGATGCTGCCGGCATACTTGCCGAAGAAGGTGAGCACTACGGCCTGCTTGGGCTCGAGCACGATGAAGCCGCGCATGAGCAGGATGAACGCCAGTGCGCTGCCCACGACGAGGATGAACGGCGGAGGTCCGAGTTCCACCACGATCGCCACCCAGATCTGCCGGGCGAGGCTGCCGAGCACCACGAAGGCGATGGCGAGGCCGATGATGCCGGGAATGTAGAACGCACCCTTCTCCTGGATGTCGTTCGCCGCGTTCCTGTCCATGTTGCGTTCCTCAGTTCTTCTAGAGCAGCGCGCGATGATCGCGCGAGATGATGGCAAACCGGTCCGACAGCTCCACCAGCGCCACCTCGTTCAGGAGCGACGCTTCGACCGTGCCACCGTGCCCATCGGGCAGGGGGCGCGTGCCGCAGGCATCGGCGGCGATGGTGACGCGGTAGCCGAGATCGAGCGCGGCTCGCGCCGTGGAGCTCACGCACAGGTGGGTCATGAAGCCGATGACGATGATCTCCTGGCAGCCAGCGGCCTGGATGCGTGCGTGCAGGTCGGTGCCGGCGAAGGCATTGGGCAGGCCCTTCTCGACCACCACCTCGCCCGGGCGTGGTGCCAGGACCTCGACGATCTGTCCGCGGGGTGCATCACGGTCGAACAGGCTCCCCGTGCGGCCCTTGTGCGCGATGTACCACAGCGGCGTGGCTTCCCGGCGTGCAGCGGCCAGCAGCACGGCGGCACTGGCGATGGCAGCCTTCGCGCCCGAGACGGCCACCGGGCCTTCCAGGTACTCGTTCTGGTAGTCGATGAGCACGAGCCCGGCCTGACCGAGCTTCGCCGGCACGAGGTTCGCACCCGACATCTGCAGCAGGGTCTTCGGTCCACTCATGGCGACTTCCTCATGCCAGCGCCGGGCGGCGCCTGGCCACCTGTGTCGCCTGCTCGAAGGCATATGCCGCCTGCAGGAGCCGGCGGTCGGCATGGCGTGGCGCGACGAGCTGGATCCCCACCGGCAGTCCGCCGGGCGTGAAGCCGGCCGGCATCGACACCGCCGGCTGCCAGGTGGTGGTGATCAGCCAGGCGGATTTCATCCATTCGAGGTAATGCGTCATCGGCGTGCCGTCGATGCGCTTCGGCCAGTCGAGCGTGACATCGAACGGCGCCACCTGGTTCACCGCGCAGGCGATGAGGTCGAATCGCTCGTGGAACCGGCGCATCCGCTCCAGCAGCTTGCCGTGTTCCACGTGCGCGCGGGCGATGTCATCCGCCGTGACTTTCGCACCCGCCTCGATCTCGCCGATGGCCTCGGGTTTCAACTGGTCGCGGTGCTTGTCCAGAAGCTCCCTGAGGCCCACGTACGAACGCCATCGGCGCAGCGTGAGGAACACGTCCTCCGCGCCGCTGAAGTCCGGGACGGCATCTTCCACATGCCACCCGAGCTTGTCGAACACCTTGCGCTGTGCCTCGAGAACCGCCCGCACCTCGGGCTCCAGCGGCAGGCCGCCGAGATCCGGCGCGAAGGCGACACGCAGGCCCTTGAGTTCCTGTGCCAGGGGTGCGCGGAAGGAGGCGGCATCGCAAGGATAGGTCAGCGGTGCGCGCGGATCTTCACCGGCGATCACCGAGAGCATCAGCGCCACATCCGTGACACTGCGGCCCATCGGCCCCTTGACGGCGAACCCCGCCAGCGGCATGAGGGCCGGCGCATCGGGCACGAGACCCACGCTCGGCCGGTAGCCCACGACATTGTTGAAGTTGCCGGGGTTGCGCAGCGAGCCGCCGAGGTCGCTCCCATCCGCCAGCGGCAGCAGGCCCGCGGCCAGTGCCGCGCCCGCTCCCCCGCTGGAGCCGCCGGCGCTGCGGCCGAGGTCGTAGGGGTTGTGTGCGGCTCCATACACCTTGTTGTAGGTGTGCGAGCCCATGCCGAACTCCGGCACGTTGGTCTTGGCGATGGGGATGACCCCTGCGGCTCGCAACCGCTCCACCAGCACCGTGTCGAAGTCCGGCCGATTGTCGCGGAAGATGGGCGAGCCATAGGTGCAGGGAAAGCCCCTGGCCTCCTCCAGGTCCTTGAAGGCCCAGGGCAGGCCGCCCAGCAGCAAGGGCCGGTCGGCGCGGCCCGAGCGTTCGTCGAAAGCCTTCGCGGCGGCGAGGCATTGCTCGTCCGGGAGCTTCGCGACCAGCGCGTTCACCCGGCCGTTGTGGGCGGCGATGCGCTTCAGGTGCGCCTGCATCAGCTCCACGGCGGAGAGCTTGCGCGTGGAGATGAGCCGCACGAGCTCATGGGCGTCCGCGTAGCACAGCTCGGCCGGCGCGGGCGGCGCGGCCCGGGCCTTGCGGCGCGGCGTCGCGGCCAGCGCCGCGGCGGCGGCGATGAAGGTGCGTCGTTTGACCGGCATGCGGCGCCATCCCCTGAGCTTTTCCGATGCCGCTAGTGTAGCCCGGAAACACCATAGATAATCTCTATCGACCATGCTGAACCTGAAGGACCTCAAGTACCTCGTCGCCATCGCGGACACCGGCCATTTCGGCAAGGCGGCGGAGCGCTGCCATGTCAGCCAGCCCACGCTCTCCGCGCAGCTCAAGAAGCTCGAGCAGTACCTGGGCGTGCAGCTCGTCGAGCGCCAGCCCCATCACGCACAGCTCACCGCAGTGGGCCGCGAGGTCGTCGATCGCAGCCGCCGGCTGCTGTCGCAGAGCGATGAGATCGTGGCCCTGGCACGCGCCAACGCGGATCCCCTGGCCGGTCGGCTGCGCATCGCGCTGATCCCGACCATCGGTCCCTACCTGCTGCCGCGCGTGACGCAGAAGGTCCGCAAGGCGCTGCCCAAGCTCCGGCTCATGCTCTACGAGCAGCAGACGGAAATCCTGCTCACGGCCTTGCGCAACGGTGACATCGACCTCGGCATCCTCGCTCTGCCCATCCCGGATAAGAACCTGCGCACGCGGGTGCTGTACGAGGAGAACTTCGTGCTGGCGGTGCCCGAGGATCATCCCCTGGCGAAGCGCTCGCGCGTGAAGGTGGAGGATCTCGACCAGCAGACCGTGCTGCTGCTGGAAGACGGCCACTGCCTGCGGGACCAGGCGCTGGAAGTGTGTCACCGCGTCCAGGTGCACGAGGCCGAGAACTTCCGCGCGACGAGCCTCGAGACCCTGCGACAGATGGTGGTGGCGGGCCTGGGCGTGACGCTGCTGCCGCAGCTTGCCGTGGAATCGCCCTTCGGCGCACAGCGCGGCATGGCCACGATCCCCTTCGTCAACCCGCAACCACAGCGTGTCGTAGGCGCGGTCTGGCGCAAATCGACGACATACGCCCCGGCCATCGAGGCCGTGTGTAATGTCATCGAGAAGATCATGCAATGAAGCGCGGCGCCTCCCACCCGCACTGGGCCTTCCAGGCCAGCGACGCCGCCATCCAGCGGGCGCTGGAGACGGGCGATCACACCGACAGCCTGCGCGAGTACTTCGGGCTCGATGCCTACACCGACCTGTCGGCGCTGGCCGAGCAGGCCGCATGGGTGCGCAGCCAGCGCAGCCGGCGTCGCGGCGCGGCGCCGGCACCGCGCGTGCTGATCCTGCCCGGCATCATGGGCTCGAAGATCGGCCGGCTCCGCACCCAGTCCTCGCCCGCCAGCATCCTGTGGATCGACCCGCTGCGCATCGCCGCCGGCCAGCTCACGCGGCTCGCGCTGCCAGGAGGCGCGCGCCTGGCGCCGCTGGGCGTGATGCTGTTCACCTACCTCAAGCTCAAGCTGATGCTGGACATCGGCGGCTGCGAGGCGGTGTTCCACGCCTACGACTGGCGGCTGGACCTCAATGAGCTCGGCGCCCAGCTTGCCGCCCGCATCGAACGCGAGCCCGCTCCCGGGGTGCTGGTGGCGCACAGCATGGGCGGCCTGGTCGCGCGCGCGGCGATGGCGCTGCTCGAGCGCCGGGCGGTGAAGCGGCTCATCCTGCTCGGCACGCCGAACGCGGGCACCTACGCGCCGGTGCAGGCGCTGTGCGGCACCTACCCATCCGTTCGCAAGATCGCGATGCTGGACCTGAAGCACTCGCCCGAGGATCTGGCGAAGTCCGTGTTCAGCACCTTCCCGGGCCTCTACCAGCTCCTGCCGGCGCGCGACCCGAAGGCACGCCTGGACATCTATGATCCGCGCGCCTGGCCACGCAGCGCTTCGCGGCCCGACCGGAAACTCCTGGCACAGGCACGCTCGGCGCGTGACCCGCTGGCCCCGCCCGACGACCGGTTCCGCCAGATCGTGGGCATCGGCCAGGAGACCATCGTCGACATCCACGCGGCGACCGGCGGCTTCGGCTATGACCTTGCGAATGCCGGCGATGGCACCGTGCCGCTGGCCTCCGCGCGCCTGCCCGGCGTGCCCACCTGGTACAGCACCGAAGTGCACGGGAGCCTGCCCAACAACACGCAGGTGATCCACTGCGTGCAGGAACTGATCCGCAGCGGGCGCAGCAACCGCCTGCCGCAGCGCTGGCGTGCCGGACGGCGCGCACATCGCATCGTGGATGACAAGGTGCTGCGCGCCCAGTTCGAGACCAAGATCGACTGGCGCAAGCTCGACTCGGCGGGCCGAGAGCGGCTGATGCTGCAGTTCAGCGGCAACCTCACGCCGAAGTTCCAGCCAGCGCCGCGCCGCAAGCTCGAGCTGCGCATCGCGCTAGGCAACATCGCCGATGCGGAAGGCGGAGCGATCGTGCTCGGCATCTACCGCAACGTCACGCCCGGCGGCGCGGCGCGCGCGGTGGACGAGCGCCTGCACGGCGCCGTGCGTGAATTCACCGCGCGCCGCATGTTCTCGGGTGACACCGGCCAGATCTTCAGCCTGCCCGCGGGTACGCGCGACCTGCGCGCCCGTACCGTGCTGTTCGCCGGCATGGGCGACTTCGACCAGTTCGACGCCGAGGCGCAGATCTTCGTCAGCGAGAACGTGGTGCGCACCCTCGCCCGCACCCAGGTCACGGATTTCACCACCGTGCTGTTCGGCACCGGGTCCGGCATCCCCATCGCCGAGGCTGCGGCCAACCAGCTCCGGGGCTACCTGCGAGCGCTGCCCGCCGCCGGTCCCGACTATGAACTCAAGCGCATCACCTTCTGTGTGTACGACCAGCGCCGCCTGCGCCAGCTGCGCGCCGCGCTGCAGTCCCTGCACGACAGCGATGTGCTGGCAGGCGTGGACGTGACGCTGACCGACACGCACCTCGCGCCCGCGCACCGGCCGACGGCGCCCGCGGCTTTGCCGGCCGAACCGGCCGTGGTGCTGCCGCCACCCACGACCTACCTCATCGTGTCGCGCGAACCGGGCGAGCGCGGCGAAGTCTGCGTGCGCGCCTCGCTGCTCACCGATGGCGCCAAGGCCGCCGTGCTGTCCAGCCGCCGCAGCGTCGGCCGCGCCGCGCTGGACGAACTGCTCGACGGCCTGCATGGCGGGGATTTCGATGAACGCTACCTGCACCGCTACGGCGAGCGCCTGGGACGCTTGCTCCTGCCAGCCGACATGCGCGAGGCGCTGGGCAAGGCGCGAGGATCACACCTGGCCATAGTTCACGATGCCGACCTGTCGCAACTGCCCTGGGAGACGCTGCGCATCGGGGGCTGGGCGCCGGCGCTGGCCGCCGGCCTGTCACGACGGTATGCGGCGGAGAACCTGTCCGTGGCGCGCTGGAGCGAGAACCGCCGGCTCGGCGAGAAGCTCGAGGTGCTGCTGGTGGCCAACCCCACCGAGGACCTGCCCGGCGCGCAGGCCGAGGCACAGCGACTCATCCGACTGTTCGCCGGCCACGAGCACGTGCGCCTGCACGTGGTACAGGGCGCGCAGGCCACGCGCGCACGGCTTCTGAACGACTTCCGCTCGGGCGCCTACGATGTGCTGCACTACGCCGGGCACGCGCACTTCGATGCGCAACAGCCGGGGCGCAGCGGCATCTACTGCGCAAACGGCGAAACGCTCACGGGAGCGGACCTGTCGCGACTGGAAAGCCTGCCGGCGCTGGTGTTCTTCAACGCCTGCGAATCAGGCCGATTGCGCGGCGCACCGCGTGCCCGGCTGCGCCAGTCGCTGGTGATCACCGATGGCCTGGCGGAAGCCTTCCTGCGCGGCGGCGTCGCCAACTACATCGGCACCTACTGGCCGGTGGGCGATGCGGCCGCATTGGCCTTCTCGTCTTCGCTGTATGCGAGCATCGTCGATGGCAATGCACTGGGCAGTGCGGTGAACCGGGCGCGGGCGGCGGTGCGCGCGGCGCGCTCCTGCGACTGGGCCGATTACCTGCATTACGGCAATCATGAATTCGCGATCAAGGGCACTTGATTCGAAGGGCACTCGTTCCGCCGACGCCGTCAAGCGGGCCCTGCGGCAACTGGCCGACCCGGTGCGGGCCAAAGTCTCGGGCGGTTTCCTCAAGACCGGCCCCGGCCAGTAATGCCATCTGCAAGTTCTATCTCCAGCACACGCGTTACATCAACAACTGGGATCTGGTCGATACCTCGGCGCCCTGCATCATGGGTCCCTGGCTGGAAACCCAGCCTGACGCCCGGCAAAGGTTGCGAAAACTGGCATCCTCCAAACTCCTATGGGAACGGCGCATCGCGGTACTGGCCACGTTTCACTTCATCAAAGCCGGCCGGTGCTCGAGCAGTTCCTGATCACCCACTGCCAATCGATGCCCCGCACCATGCTGCGCTACGCGATCGAGCATTTTGATGCTGCCGAACGGCAATGGTTCTTGAATGGCAACATTCACCCTCAACGAGGTTGATGACAAAAGGCACACATCAATGTAAGATGTCACTATGAAGCCGTTCCGCTGGAGTTCGGAAAAAAACGAGGTGCTCCGGACAGAACGTGGAGTCTCATTCGAGAGTATCGTGGTGGCTGTGGAATCCGGCGGTCTGCTGGACATCATGGCGCACCCGAACGAAATGAAGTATCCGGGCCAGCGCATTCTTGTGGTCGCTCATGATGGGTACGCTTATCTGGTTCCTTTCGTGGAGGAAGAGGCGCATTTCTTTCTCAAGACTGTAATCCCAAGTCGCAAGGCGACCAGGGATTACCTGGATCAAGGTGAAGCCAATGTCGAAGATTGACGACCACGAACGCGACGTTCTTACCGCCTATGACAAGGGGCGGCTGAAATCGGTGGCAACCAAGGCTGAGTTGGCAAGGTTCAGAGCCGCTGCCCGCGCCACGGCCGTCAAGGACCGGCGCGTCAATATCCGCCTTTCCTCCGGCGACCTGAGCGACATTCAGGCCAGGGCGCTCGAAGAAGGTATGCCTTATCAGACGCTGATCGCCAGCGTGTTGCACAAGTACGTGACGGGACGTTTGACCGAGCCGCAAGGTGTCGAGGAGCCGCGCGTGCCGGGCGCGAAGCGAAGATCCTCTTAGGGAGTGGTATTCCATGGCCACATTTCCGTTCGCCTGTCCGGGCTCGTCCGTGACGATGTCGCTTTCACTCTGGACGGGAGTCGCGCTCCTGCTAGCCGGCACCGCCAGTGCCGAGAGCCCTTCACGGGTCGAGACCAGGATCGTCGCCGCGGTGCAGGCAAACGCAATCCGCGACGTCGACCTGCTGGAGAAGCTGGTGAACATCAACTCCGGCAGCTTCAACCTGCCGGGCGTCGTCGAGGTGAGCAAGGTGCTCGAGGCCGAGTTCCGCTCGATGGGATTCACCGTGACCTCGGTCAACGAGGATGCGGTGAAGCGCGCGCCCTCGCTCTTGGCCACGCACAAAGGCCGGCACGGCAAGCGTCTGCTGCTCATCGGCCACATGGACACCGTGTTCGAGCCAGCACATCCCTTTCAGAAATTCACGCGCAACGGCGACCAGGCAGCCGGCCCCGGCGTGAACGACATGAAGGGCGGTCTCGTGGTCATCGTGGGCGCCCTGCGTGCCCTGCACGAAGCCGGCGCCCTGCGCGATCTGAACGTATCGGTGTTCCTCACCGGCGATGAGGAGGCCGCGGGTGATCCGGTGAGCGAGTCACGCAAGGACCTGGTCGCGGCTGCAAAGGTTGCCGATGCCGCACTGTCCTTCGAAGGATTGGTCGTGGTGGATGGACTTGACTTTGCGAGCACCGCACGGCGCGGCTCGGCGCAGTGGACGCTGCGCGTGGAGGGCGTGGCCTCGCATTCGGGCGGCATCTTCTCGCCTGCCGCCGGCGATGGCGCGGCCTACGAACTCGCGCGCATCCTCGCACAGTTCCACGACACGCTGCGCGAGCCGAACATGACCTACAGCGCGGGTCTCGTGATGGCCGGCTCGCAGATCGAGGTGAAGCCGAACGGCAGCGCCTCGCTCACCGGCAAGGACAACATCGTCCCGAAGGAAGGCTACGCCAGCGGCGACTTGCGCGTGCTCACCCCCGAGCAGCTCGAGCGCGTGCACGCGAAGATGCGCGCCATCGTCGCGGCCAGCCTGCCCGGCACGAAGTCGCGCATCGAGTTCGAGGACACCTACCCGCCGATGGCGCCCACGCCCGGCAACCAGGCGCTGCTGGATGAGCTCAACGGGGTGAACCGCCGGCTGGGTGTGGCGGAGATGCAGGCGCTGGATCCCATGAAGCGCGGTGCGGGCGATGCCTCGTTCATCGCGCCCTACATCGATGTGCTCGATGGACTGGGCCTGCCGGGAGATGGCGCGCACACGGCGGATGAGACGACGGACCTGTCACGATTGCCCTTGCAGACGAAGCGCGCGGCGCTGCTCGTGCTTCGGGTGGGCAGCAAGAAGAGGTGATGGGTTCATATTTGACATAATGACGTTTCCGCGGGAACGTCGCGAAGCATCATGACCTGATCAGGTTCTGCGTCTTCGTGTCGAAGTCCGAGGCCGCATGACGTTCGTGCAGTTGGTCCGCCGGATCGCCGTTGACGTTGTTCACCTTGCGCCCGCGAACGACGGCGGGACGCGAAGCGATGGCGGCGGTCCAGCGCTGCAGGTGTGAGTATTCCTGAACCTGCAGGAAGGTGCCCGCATCGTTGTAGACCTTTCCCTGCGCCAGCGCCCCGTACCAGGGCCACACCGCCATGTCGGCGATGCTGTACTCGGGACCTGCGAGGTACTCACTGTCCGCGAGACGCCGATTCAGCACGTCGAGTTGGCGCTTCACTTCCATGGCGAAGCGGTCGATGGGGTACTCGAGCTTCACCGGCGCGTACGCGTAGAAGTGTCCGAAGCCACCGCCGAGAAAAGGCGTCGCGCCCACCTGCCAGAACAGCCAGGAGAGACACTCCGCGCGCGCGGCGCCCGTCGGCAGGAAGGCGCCGAACTTCTCCGCGAGGTACAAGAGAATCGCACCCGATTCGAACACGCGCACCGGCGCAGGTCCGCTGCGATCCAGCAGCGCGGGGATCTTCGAGTTCGGATTCACCGCGACGAAGCCGCTGCTGAACTGGTCGCCATCGAGGATGCGGATCAGCCAGGCATCGTACTCCGCGCCCGAATGCCCCGCGGCCAGGAGCTCTTCGAGCAGGATGGTGACCTTCTGGCCATTTGGCGTGCCGAGTGAGTAGAGCTGCAGCGGGTGGCGGCCCACCGCCAGTTCCTTATCGTGCGTCGGCCCGGCGATGGGCCGGTTGATGTGCGCGAAGCGCCCGCCGCTGGCCTTGTTCCAGGTCCAGATGGCGGGTGGGGTGTAGGCGCCTGGCTCGCTCATGGGGGCTCTCCGGTCTGCAGGATACAGCCATGTTAGCCGGTGCGGATAGAATCCGCCCATGGCTTCGTCGACGCCAAACACCCCGCCTCCTGTCAGACCGCGCCGGCGCCTGCGATGGATCCTGGGCCTGGTGCTGCTGGCCTGGGCGGGCATCGCCGCGTGGAACACGCATAAGCCCCTGCCCGCCGGCGTGCACGTGGCGGGACCCTGGCAGCCAGTGAACTCCGGTGAGGTACGGCTGCTGTTCGATATGACGAGCGGCGAGCGCAGGCATCGCCAGCTCGATCAGGAGATTTTCGCCGCGACCTTGGCACTGATCGCAAGCTCCCGCGACCTGCTGGTCCTCGACTACTTCCTGTTCAATGGCCAGCACGGCCCCAGTGGCGACCTGCGCTATGAGGATGGCATCCAGCCCCTGGCGCGCCAGCTCCGCGAAGCGCTGCTCGCGCGGCACCGCGCCGAGCCCGCCATGCCGATGCTCGTGCTGGTGGATCCGATCAACAGCTACTACGAGCGGCCGCTCTCCCCTGACCTCGCCGCCCTGCGCGCCGCGGGCATCGAGGTCGTCACGACGCGGCTGGATGCGCTGCGCGATTCCAACTTCCTGTACTCGGCGCTGTGGCGCCTGGGACCTCGCTGGCTGATCCGGCCCGGAGCGCCGCACCTCATCTCCAATGTGCTGGATGCCGGCGGCCCGAAGATGTCCGCGGGTGCCGCCTTGCGCCTGCTGAACTTCAAGGCGAATCACCGCAAGCTCCTGATCACGGGCGATGGACGGGGCTCACTGCGCGGCATCATCACCTCGGCGAATCCGCACGATGCCAGCAGCGCGCATTCCAACGTGGCCGTGGAGCTGGCGGGCGCGATGCTTGCGCCGCTGTTGCAGAGTGAGCTGGACGTTGCGCGCCTGTCGGGCTGGCCGGAGAAGTCGGCCGCATCGGAGACTCGCGCGAGCAAACTGCGGGCGGCTGCGGCAGCGACGACGTCGAGGGTAGTGGCGCACAAGGCGGCACCACCAGTGGCCGTACCGCAGGTCGCGGCCATTTCAGTCCCCGAACGTACCGCCAGGGCCACCGTGCTCACCGAAGGCGCCATCCGCGATGCATTGCTCGAGCGACTCGCTGGCACGGGCCCGCGGGATGCCGTCGACATCGCCATGTTCTACCTCTCAGACCGCGACGTCATCGATGCGCTGGTGGCAGCATCGGCGCGCGGCACCCGCGTGCGCCTGATCCTCGACCCCAATCGGGACGCCTTTGGATTCGAGAAATCCGGCCTGCCCAACCGGCCGGTGGCTGCCGAACTGCAACGACGCAGCCACGGCAAAATCCTCATCCGCTGGTACCGCACGCATGGCGAGCAGTTCCACGCCAAGATCGCAGCCGTATACGGGGCCGGGCGGATATGGATCCTGGCCGGTTCGGCCAACTTCACGCGGCGCAATCTCGGGGATTACAACCTCGAGGCCGATGTCGCGCTGGACCTGTCTTCGGACGCGGTAAGCGCGATGCGATTCAGCGGATGGTTCCAGACCCTGTGGGACGGTCCGCAAGCGCTCGGGGCTGCAGCCGCGACGCCCGCGGCAATTGTCTCATCAGCCTATACCACGGACTTCGCCTCCTACGCCGAAGACTCAGCCCTGCGCTATTGGTTGTACCGCATCATGGAAGCCAGCGGACTGTCAACTTTCTAGGTCACGGCGCGTTTCACGACGTGCATACGCCTGCAGCATTTCTTCCGGCAGATCCTCGCCGTAGAAACGCCGGGCGATGGCCAGTCGGCGTTCGACGTGGCTCAACCCTGGCGGCAGCGAGGATTCCACGATCAGGCGAGCCGTGTCGTACATCTGCGATGCAAGTTGCACACGCTCGGCGGGGCTCATCGCCCGGTATCGGTCATCGACCATCCGCTGGAACTCGGGACTGGTATCGCTCATTGATCAGCGTCAGTACTTCAATCTCGGTCACGGACTCCACCGTTCAGGGCGTCGCATCTACCACGTATACCGCACCCGGTACCGCACCGTCTCCTGCCCATCGGCCGCCACCTTCAGCGGGAAGTACACGGTGCGCGCATCCTCCTTCTCGTAGGCGTGGTTGCTGGACTTGATGTTCCAGTTGGTCCAGCGGTACAGGTTCTCCTTCACCAGCACCTCCACCGGCTCGCTCTTGTGGTTGCGGATCTTGACCTCGACCTCCTCCTCCATCCAGCGGCCCTTGGTATCGACGGCGAAGTCCACCTGCTTGCGCTCACCCACCACATCGAAGGCCGAGCCCAGCTTGACCAGCACGCGCTCGTTCTTCGGCGTGTGGTCGATGACGTCCTCGCCGATGAACTCGAGGCTGGAGTCAGCGTTGTCCACCTGCGAGACGCGAATGCGACCCTTCGGCAGCGGCACGCCCAGGCCCACCTTCTCTTCGTTGCGGAACTCGAGGTATACATCGATCTTCTTCGACCCTGTGTAGCCGAAGTCACGATCGGTGGTCAGCCCGCCGCCGAAGTACATGCCGGCCTGCCCGTAGTACACCATCGTCTTGCGCGCCGGTATGCGCTTGGCGGCCTCGAACAGCTCGATCTGCTTGGTGGAATTGTTCGGCAGCGTCGTGCGCCGGCCGAGGGTGTAAAGGTGATACTCGAAGAAGGCTTTCTCGGCGAAGCCCGCGTCGGCTTCCTCGACCTTCGCCCTGGCCGCCATGGTCACCATCCGCGGCGCCGCCGGCGGCTGCGCCCTCTGCACATCACCCGCGATCAGCTTGAGCCGTGCATTGTCGAAGGTGGCGCCTGACTGGTTGATGATGCTCACCCAGGCGCCCACGTCGAGGAATCCGGCGTTCGCGTTCGCGCCCGGCGTGAAGATGAGGTTGTAGTCGGCCCACCAGGTCATGCCGCCTGTCTGGTAGGTGACGCGGGCGGTGTGCGCACCGGCGCGTTTCGCAAAGATATCCCACAACAGCGTGGGCTGGGTGATCAGCCCGCCCGGCAGCTCCGGGAATCGAAGGTTGGAGTACTGGCGAAGCGCGTGGATCTGCCCGTCCGCGCCGCGCAGCACCAGCCCGTCGATCGAGGACAGCAGCGTGCCGCTGGTCTCGCTCACCTGGTTGCCGAGTGCCGACTGCGCCACGACGTTGCGATCGACGTACTTCGACAGGAGCTTGTCGGTGCTGACGAGGTCGAACTGGTAGTTCTGCTCGAGCACGCGCGTGTCATCCGGATCGGTGAGCGAGGCGAACTGCACGGTGGTCGGGTCGATCATCGCAGCCACGTCGGTGAAGCGAAGCTGCGTGCGTCCGCTCTTCAATTCCACCTTCCGGTCCTGGCGGACCATGGCATAGCCCGGGATGCCCGCCGCCTGTGGAACGCCCTGACCCGGCAGCGGCCGGTAGTATTCGGCCGGGATGCCGCCAGGCTGCGCCGTCGAATAGATGGTCAGCGCTGTCTCGCCATCGGCCGCCATCGCCGAGGTGGAGCCGGCGCAGGCGGTGGCCAGCAAGGTGCCGGCGAGGGCCGTGGTGCGGGGGGTTGGTTGCTTGCGATCGGTCATGAACTTCTCCATCGGGGACCTGCCGGGGGCAGGCATCGGGCTTCTGGAACGTGCAGTGGCGCACAACGGGGTTGATGAGGGCTGTGGCTTCTGCGGAGCATTTCACATATTGTCAGCTCCCGGCACGGCACCATAGAGCCTAGAGGGATCTATGTCCATGAATGCCCAGCTCAAACCCGCCAACGGCGAACCCGCCGCGCCTCGCTTCGACCGCAAGTTCATCGAGGAGCACCAGCTCATCGACAAGTACCTGCTGGGCGCGCTGCCGCTGAAGGGCGCAAAGGACCTCGAGAGCTGGTGCCGGGCGAACCCGCAGTATCTCGAGGAACTCAAGCTCAGTTCCCGAGCGCACGGGAGTCTGAAGCTGCTGGAAGCCGCGGGCCAACCGCAGGATCTCGGTGACCCCGTCGTTCCCTGGTGGAAGACACCGTGGTTCCAGATCGGCCTTGGCGCACTGGCGGCCATCAGCCTCGTCGCCTTCCTCGTGCTGTTCGGCAAGTACGCGCTGGTGCGCGGCGAGCTCGAGGATGCGAAGACCGTGGCGCGCCAGGGTGCGCTGGCGCCGCCCTCGAATTCCAGCACGCTGCGCATCGAACCCGACCGCGTTCCCGGCATCGACAAGGCGCGCATGAGCGTCGATCACGCCTCCCCGCTGCTCGTCGATCTCAAGGTGGACGTGGGCTTCGCCAAGGTCACGCTGTTCAAGGTCACCGTCGAGAAGAAGGGCCAGGGCCGCGCCTTGGTCATCGACAACCTGGGCCGCGATTCCAATGGCGACCTGCGCATCACCTTCAACACCTCCGGCCTCTCGGCCGGCCGCTACCAGGTGCGCATCGACGGCCTGCCCTTCCGCAGCGAGCCCATCGGCATGGGCTGGTTCGTCATTGACGTAACGTGATCACCGGCGGCGTGTTGACCACGCGCCGCGTCGCCAGCGTTCCCGCGATGCCCACCAGCACCGTGCCACTGGCCAGCCCCAGCACCCACAACCACGGGTCGAAGACATACTCCACCTGGAACAGGCGGCGCGCCAGCAGCCAGCCGATCAGGCTCGCGCCACTCGCGGCGAGCACGCCGGCGAGGAAGCCGAGCGCCGAGAACTCCGCCGCCACGCCCTGCAGCACCGTGCGGCGACTGGCCCCCAGCGTACGCAGCATGGCGCTCTCGTAGCGCCGCTCATCGCGCGTCGACTGCACGGCGGCGAGCAACACCACCACTCCGGCCGCGAGGGTGAACAGGAACACGTACTGCACGGCCAGCGATGCCCGGTCGATGACGCTGCGGATCTGCGTGAGGATGGCATCGACGTCGAACACCGACACGCTGGGGAACTGGCGCACGAGCCCCACCAGCGCGGGCCGCTGCCGCGGCTCCAGATACACGCTGGTCATGTAGGTGCCCGCGGCGCCATCGAGCACGCCGGGCGGCAGCACGAGGAAGAAATTGGGGCGGAAGGAATCCCAGCGCACTTTTCGCACGCTGGCCACGCGCGCCTCCAGCGGCTCGCCGGCCACATCGAAGCCGATGCGATCCCCCACCTGCAGATGCAGCGCTTCCTGGTACTCGGTGGAGATGGATACGAGTGGACGGCCCTGGTCCGCCTCGTTCCACCAGCTTCCCGCCACGATCTGGTTGTCGGCCGGGAGCTGCGAGACCCACGTCAGGTTCTGCTCGCGCTCGACGAAGCCGCGGCCCCGATCGTCCAGGCCCGCGCGCCCGCCCGCAGGCGCGCCATTGATGGTGAGGATACGGGCGCGGACCATCGGGAACAGCGCGGGCGTTCCCAGTCCATGCGCCCGCAGGTACGACAGTAGCGGTTCGCGCTCGTCGGGCCGGATGTTGATCATGAAGTTGTTCGGCACATCGGCAGGCAGGCTGCGCTGCCAGTCGCGCAGCAGGTCGCCGCGCACCACGGCCAGCAGCAGCAGCACCATGAGCCCGAGGCCGAAGGCCACGATCTGCACCACGCTCTCGGTGCCGCGCCGGGAGACGTTCGCGAGGCCATAGCGCCACGAGATGCCGACCCCGCCGCGCAGCCGTCGCGTCAGCCGCACGAGACCAAGACCGGCGACCGCCAGCACGAGGCCCGCGCCCAGCACGCCGAGGAAGAGCTGCAGCACGAGCTCGGTGTCGCGCACCAGCACCCAGACGATGCCCAGGAGCGAGCCAAGCGCGATCACGTAGGAGAGCCCGTAGCGCAGCGCCGGTGGCTCCAGGTCCCGTCGCAGCACGCGCGCGGGCGGCGTCCGGCGCAGCGACAGGAGCGGTGGCAGCGCGAAACCCACCAGCATGGCGATGACCGTGACGGCCGCCAGCAGCACCGGCTGCGCCGTGGCCGGCGGCAGCTCGCCACGGATCAGGTCCTGCAGCAGCCAGGCGAGGCCGGATTGCGCAAGGGCGCCGAGCGCCGCACCGAGCAGCACGGCGATCGACCCGACGCAGGCGAGCTCCAGCAGGCTCACCCCCAGGATGAAGGATTGCGAGGCGCCCATGCACTTCATCAGCGCCACCGCATCGAGATGCCGCGCCACGTAGCGCCGCGCGCCGATGGCCACGGCGACCGCCGCGAGCAGCACCGCGGCGAGGCTCGCGAGGTTCAGGAACCGGGTCGACCGCTCGATGGCGGAGTTCAACTGTCGCGAGGATTCGTCCAGCTCCTCGATCCGCTCGCCCGGCTTCTTCACGTTGCCCAGGTACTGGCGGAATCGCGCGATCGTGGATGGCTCGCCGGCGAACAGGCCATCGAAGGTAGCCCGGCTGCCCGGCTGTATCAACTCGGTGGCCGGCAGATCGATGAGGTTGATGAGCACCGCGGGCGCGAGATTGACGAAGCCCGAGCCCTGGTCGGGCCGGTAATCGAGGATGCGGTCGATGCGCAGGTGCGCAGCGCCGATCTGCACCGTGGCGCCGACCCCGACATCGAGCTGCGCGATCAGCCGCGCATCCACCCAGGCCTGACCGGCAGCAGGAATCTCGTGTGTCGGCCGCGCCGTGCCGAACGGACGATCGGCCACTTTCACCGTGCCACGCAAGGGATAGCCGGGGCTCACCGCCACCAGCGAGGTGAGCTGTGAGGACTCGCCGTGGAAGATCGCGGTGGCGAGCTGCACCATGCGCGCGACACGCAGGTCCTCCTTGCGCGCCTGCGTGAAGTATTCCTCGGGCAGCTCGTGCGGCGACTCGACGCGCAGGTCGGCCGCCAGCACCTCGGTGGCCTGCAGGCGCACGGCGGCGGCGATGCGGTTGGTGAAGAAGCCCACCGCGGTCAGCGACAGCACGGCGATCATCAGCGCGAGCAGCAGCACCACGATCTCGCCGGACTTGAAATCGCGCCACAGGTTGCGCAGGGCGAAGCGAAGGGAGGCCATCATCGCACCGTATGTCCTGCCTCGAGCTGTAGCACCCGGCCGCAGCGCGCCGCGAGCTGGCGATCGTGCGTGACCAGCACCAGGGTGCTGCCCAGTGTCTCGTTCAGCCCGAACAGCAGGTCGATGATCTTCTGGCCCGTCGCAGTGTCGAGGTTGCCGGTGGGCTCATCGGCGAACAGCACCGCAGGCCGGGTGACGAACGCACGCGCGATGGCGACACGCTGCTGTTCGCCGCCGGAGAGCTGGCGGGGGTAATGCGCCAGCCGCGCCGCCAGGCCCACTTCCTCAAGCGCCTGCGTTGCCGTGGCTCTCGCATCGGAGCGTCCCAGCAGCTCCAGCGGCAGCATGACGTTCTCGGCGGCCGTGAGCGAGGGCACGAGGTGGAAGGACTGGAACACGAAGCCCACGTGACGGCCGCGGACCGCCGCACGGCCATCCTCATCCAGGGCAGTGAGGTCCTGGCCGGCCAGGGTCACGGAGCCCGTGGAAGGCGCGTCCAGCCCGGCGAGCAGCGCCAGCAGGGTCGACTTTCCGGCGCCTGATGCGCCCACGATGGCCAGTGATTCCCCCGCGCGCACTTCCAGGCTGACATCGGCGAGAATGGTCAGGGGCCCCTCGCTGCTGCCGGGCGGTGAGGGCACGACCTTGGAGATCTGCCGGGCTTGGAGCACGATGTCTGACATGCGACTGGGATCCAGGAGATTGTTGTTGGGGTTGCTGGCGACAGGGCTGGCGTGCGGCGCACTCGCCGCCCGCGCCGCGCCGCCGGTCCGTCCCGCCGTGGCGCCCGCCCAACCTGCCGCGGCACCGGCCGCACCGATCATCCTCGTGTTCGGTGACAGCATCAGTGCCGCCTATGGCATCAACCAGGACAAGGGCTGGGTGTCCCTGTTGCAGCAACGGCTGCAATCCCAAGGTTACGGGTACCGCGTGGTCAACGCCAGCGTGAGCGGGGAGACGACCGCAGGGGGGCTGGCCCGGCTGCCGCGTGCGTTGATGGTGCACCGGCCTGCGATCGTGATCCTCGAGCTCGGCGGAAACGACGGCCTGCGCGCGCTGCCGGTGGCGCAGATGCGCTCGAACCTCTTGCGCATGGTGAGCCTGTCGCAGCAGGCGAAGGCACAGGTGCTGCTGGTCGGCATGCGCATGCCACCGAACTACGGACCCCAGTACACGCAGCAGTTCCACGAGTCCTTCGACTACGTGGCGCAGTACTTCAGGATTCCGCAGGTCCCCTTCCTGCTGAACGAGGTGGCACAGGATGCGCGCCTGATGCAGTCCGATGGCATCCACCCGAATGTTGCCGGGCAGCCGAAGCTGCTCGACAACATCTGGGGGACGCTCAGGGCGATGCTGAAGAAGTGACTACTTGATGTTGTAGACCAGGTTCAGCGTGGTGAGCTGGTCCGACTTCTTGGCGCCCACCGGCGGATCGGTGTTGTAGCGGATGCCATAGCCCACGGACAGCGCCAGCGCATCACTCATGCTCACCTGCAGCGCAAGGTCATTCGCCACCATCGTGTTCTTCGAACCCGTTTCGATGGCGAACTTGTTGAGCACCTTGGTGTTGGCGGTGAGCGCATGGCTGAAGTCCAGCCCCGCCGTGGCGACCGCATCACCTTCGGAGTCGAGCTTCTCCCGTGCGATGACGTGGCCCGCGCTGTCCTTGGTCAGGTTCTCCGGGCGCAGGCGGCGATAGCCGATGCCGAAGGTGCCGGCGAGCTTGGTGGCATCGGTGTCGATGAACTTGTAGCCGATGCCTGTGGACAGCGTGGCCTGGTAGGCAAAGCCGCTGAACTTGTCCTGCTCGCCGCGCAGCGCGCCGAACCAGAACATGCGGTCGCTGATCTTGCGGTCCGTCTCCCACTTCGCCTCGACATGCTGGGCGGTGGTGAACGAAGCCGTCTTGCCGTACAGGAACGCGAGCGCGAAGGAGTTCTTCCAGACGCCCTCCTCGCGCGCGATGGCAAGCTTGGCATTCGCCGAGGTGGAATCGGCATTGCCACGGGAGATGAGCACGCCCGCCTCGCCCTTGCCGGCCCAGTCCGCATGTGCCAATGGTGCAAAGAAACCCGCGCCAATACCCAGGCAGGCGCCCAGCGCCGCCGAACTACGAATGAAATTCATGAAAGGCTCCCTGTTGATTCTCGATTTGGTAGCATCTTGCTACGGCGGGATGAGACCACAGGTAGCCCCGCCGGTTCCCTCAGGGATTCCCGTATGTCCATTTACGGATTCGGTCTTTTCTGCGCCGTGTATGCGCTCGCGGTGGCGACCCCCGGCCCGGGCATTGCGGCCATCCTGGCCCGTTCCCTGTCACGTGGCCTGCACGGGGCGCCGGCCTTCATCGCCGGTTTCGTCATCGGCGACCTGATCTGGTTCACCACCGCCTCGATGGGCCTGGCTGCCATCGCACGGCAGGCAGCCACCTTGTTCCTGCTCATCAAGTATGCGGGCGCCGCCTACCTGTTGTTCCTCGCCTGGAAGCTGTGGACCACGCCGGCGATCCCGATGGAGGCCCGCGTGCCCACGCGGGCCGAGACGCCGTGGCGGCTGTTCCTGTCCACCTTCGCGCTGACCATGGGCAACCCGAAGGTGATGATCTTCTTCCTCGCGCTGCTGCCGACGGTGGTCGACCTGCAAACACTGGCGCTGGATGGCTACATCGAGATCGGCCTCGTCATCCTGCTGCTGGAACCGGCGATCCTCGGCGGCTACGCCATCACCGCGGCGCGCGCCCGGCAGCTCCTCAAAAGCTCACGCGCCATCCGCATCATGAACCGCAGCACGGGCACGCTGATGGCGAGTGCCGCCATCGCGGTCGCGACGAGATAGCCCAGGCGACCGCGTACTCCTGGAGCAATGAAAAGGGCATCGCCAACCCAGCCGGCGATGCCCGGTTCTTTAGCGGTTGAACGCCTCTACTGCTTCAGCCACTGATCCACGCCACCATGGTGCGAGCAGGCACCCTTGTGGCTGGTCGAGTGGGAATACGCTCCGTCCTTGCACTTCGCGGTCGCGCCTTCCGGACCACTGCCGGCAGCCGCCGTCGACGCAGAACGCGAGGCGGCGGGCGCCTCAGCCACCGGCGCCGACTTCGCGGCGGCCGCCGCTGCAGGCGCCGAAGCCGCGCCGCTCATCGCAGCGCCGCTCGCCGCTTGGCCCGCATCGCCCTTCTTGACACCGCCGTGACCCGAGCAGGCACCACGGCCCGTCTTCTCGGAGGTCGTTCCGTCCTTGCACACCGAACCACCGCTGGCCGGCGCAGCCGCCGCTGCCGGCGCGGCGGGAGCCGCCGCGCTGCCCGCCGCTGCGCCCGCTTCGTCCTTCTTCACCCCGCCATGGCCGGAGCAGGCACCGCGCCCCTTGGCCGTGGAGGTCGTGCCATCCGCGCAGGTCACCGGCTCTTTCTTCTTCGCCAGAGCCGGCATGCTGAGGCTGGCGAACACCAGTGGCGCCGCCAGCAACCCGATCAGGAACTTCGTCTTCATGAACCATCCTCCCGGTTGATCGACGCCGGGATTGTAGTCCGCCCTCCTGGCAGGCCGGATTAAGAGCGCGTTACCTGACCGGATCACCCGCCGGCTCGCGCCGGTACACCGTCCGGCCACCCAGCACGGTGCGCAGCACCTGCACGTTGGCGATGTCCTCGGGCGGGATGCGCAGGGGATCCCGGTCCAGCAGGATGAGGTCGGCAAGCTTGCCGGCTTCCAGCGAGCCGGTCTCCCGGTCCTGGTGCAGTTCGTAGGCCGAATTGTGGGTGATGGCACGCAGCACCGTGGCGGGCGACAGGCCGGCATCGTCCCCCAGGCGACCCGGGTATTTCGCCTGCATCGAGGAGGAGTTGGTGCGGGTCACGCCCACCTTGAGGGCGAACCACTCGTCCAGGGGATCCACGGGCCAGTCACTGCCGTAGGCGATGCGCGCACCGGCGGCGTGCAGGAACCCCGCAGGCTCGAGCATGCGGAAGCGCGCGGGTCCCATGAAGTCGCGTGACTCATCGACGGTGTCGGATGCCGGCTTGCCCCATTGCAGCGAGAGCACCGGCGTCACGTTCAGCGCCGCATAGCGCGGAAGATCGTCGGGATGCACGATCTCGTCATGCGCGATGGCCGGGCGGATGTCGAGGTCCGGGTGCTTCGCACGCATCGCCGCCACGGCATCCAGCGCCGCGCGGACACCGGCATCGCCATCGGCATGCAGGTGGGGATCCAGCCCGGCTTCGGCTAGCCCCGTGACCAGCGCGGCCAGCGTGGGCGGCGGGAAATACACGGCCGGCCCGCGTGAAGTCCCCGGCCCCCAGGCCGGCGCCTGCGCGGTGCCATGATTCACCCAGTACGGCTCGAGCATGGCGCCGGTGAAGGCCGGCCCCGCGATCACGCCATCCATGAACAGCTTGGTGTTGCGCACCGTCACGCCGGGTTGCGGCCGCAGCGCGCCCTGGTCGAAGCGCTGCGCCAACGCCTTGACGGCGGCGATGGCCTTGGCCGGATCCGCCCCTTCGGGTGGGGTGATCACTGGCGCGAAATGCGCCCGCACCGTGAGTTCGCCCCGCTGCTGGAGCGTGGTGTAGGCGGTCATCGCCTCGGGAGTCGCCACGGCATCGAGGAAACTGGTGATGCCCTGCTTGGCCAGCGCCGGGAGCGTCGCGCGCGCCGCGGCGAGATCATCGGCCGGCGTGGGCTTCGGCAGCTTGTCCTGCAAGGCCTCCTGCGCCGAATCCTCGAACAGGCCGCTGGGGTTGCCCGCTGCATCCCGCGCGATCTTCCCGCCCAACGGGTCCGGCGTCTTCGCGGAGATGCCGGCGAGCGTGATGGCGCGTGAATTGGCCAGCGTGCTGTGGCCGAAGGATGACTCCACGATGACGGGTCTCCTCGTCCTGAGCGCATCCAGCGTGGCGCGCGTGGTCTCCACACCCGATGGCAGCATCGCCGTCTGGAACCAGTTGACGACATCGAGCCAGGCATCGGGCTCCTTCTCGTGCGTCTTGTCGAGACAGGTCTGGATGCGGGCCTGGAACTGCGGGACGGTGAGCGCCTCGTAGTTCAGATTGCACTTGATGAGCGATGCCCCGCCCTGCAGCGGGTGCATGTGCCCGTCGATCAGCCCCGGCATGAGGAAGCCACCCTTCAGGTCCACGACTTCCGTGCGACTGCCGATCCAGCCCGCGGCGCCGGCATCGTTGCCGACGTACACGATGCGCCCGTCCTTCACCGCCAGGGCGGAGACGATCCGGTCCTTCGCATCCACGGTGTACACCTTGCCATGGCGGAACACCGTATCGGCGTTGCCCGCGGCGGCGGCCACGGCGGCGATGGCAGAACAGCCCAGAACAGTCAGCAATGATCTTGCAAACATGCGCACATCATCCCTTAGGTTAGGTATTCTCTCGCGATCCTTGCGACCTTACACCAAGGGGAGTTTCCGTGACTACAGCGTTCGCCCGTCCCCTGCCGGCCTGCGTGGCCCTGCTCCTCCTCGGCGGCACCGCCGTTGCCGAAGAGCACCCGAAGGCTGATCTCGTGCTCACCAACGCGCGCATCTACACGGCTTCGGGCGTGCGCGAGTCTGCGCACGCGCTGGCGGTGCGGGACGGACGCTTCGTCTTCGTCGGCACGCAGAAGGAGGCGCTGGCGTGGATCGGCCCGGGCACGGTGGTGCGGCACATGAATGGCAAGCGCGTGGTGCCCGGTCTCGTGGATGCTCACCTACACGCCATGGATATCGTCGATCTGGATGTCTGTGACCTGAAGAGCGAGCCGAAGACGCTTGCGGAAATCGCAACGCTGGTGCGGGCCTGCCTCGACAAGTACCAGACACCGAAGGGCGCACGCCTGGTGGTGCACCAGTGGAACTACACCGAGGGCAACCAGCCGGATGCGGAACTGCCGACGCTGCGCGCCGCACTCGACAAGGTCTCCACCGAGGTACAAATCGAACTGCTCGGCAACGACGGGCATCACGGCGCCTTCAACAGCCTGGCGCTCGCCGCCGCCATGGGCCCGGACGGCAAGGTCATCGGACTCAGCAAGGCGACGCTCGCCAAGGAATTCCTCGCGTATCGCAAGGTCATCGGCGTCGACGAGCGCGGCGAGCCGAACGGCGCGGTCAACGAGGACGCTCGCTACACCATCGACCCGCACGCCATGCTGAACTCGGACCTGCCGGAGGTCGCCAAGGCGCCGGAGCGCGTGGCGCAGCGGCTCAACAGCGTCGGCATTACCGCCATCATGGACGCCATGGCCACGCCCGATGCGCTGCCCGTGTACGATGCCATGCAGGCGCGCGGCGGCTTGACCCTGCGCACGGTGCTCGCGCAGTTCTACGACCCCGAACGCTTCCGCGTGGCCGGCGGGCGCGTGGACTTCGATGCGATGGTCGCCGCCGCCAGCAAGGTGCGCGAGAAGTACGCCTCGAATCCACTGATCAAGGCCGACACCGTCAAGCTGTTCGCGGATGGCGTCCTGGAGGGAAACCCGCTCTCGCATCCGCCCACCCTGCCGAACGCCGCCTCGCTGCGTCCCTACCTGCAGCCGATGTTCGCGCTCGACAAGGACGGCATGCCGACGGTGACGGGCTACGTCGACACGGATTCCCCGGCCTGCGCCAAGGCACGCCTGGAGTCCGCCGCCTATGAAGACGCGGCGGCAGCGGCCGCCTTCACGCGCGAGCACGGTTTTGCACCGACGCAATGCATCATCTCCGACGGCCAGTTGCAGCACACACGCGAGGTCATCCTCGAGTTCGCGCGCCGCTTTCACGCGGCGGGCTTCAACCTGCACATCCACGCCATCGGCGACCGCGCCGTGCGCACGGCGGTGGACGCCATCGAGCTGGCGCGCGCATCGGACGGCAACTCCCGCACGCGCGATGGTCTTGCGCACGTGCAGCTCGCGGACTCCTCCGACATCTCCCGCATCGGGCGCAATCACCTGTACGTGGCCTTCACGTACTCGTGGATGACCACCTCCACGGGCTACGACGTCACGGTGATCCCGTTCCTCGAAAAGGTCAGCGGCAACTCCTACGCGGCGCTGCACCGGCCGCAGGGCTACTACGACCTCAACGGCTATGCAGTGCGGTCGGTGAAGGACGCCGGCGGCATCGCCGCGGCCGGCTCCGATGCACCCGTCGAGACGCGCGACCCGCGGCCCTTCGTGAACCTGGCCGCCGCGGTCACGCGCCGTGCGGGCAACCTGCCCCCGTTGAATGCACACCAGAGCCTCAACGTGTTCGAGGCCCTGGATGCCTACACCATCAACGGCGCGCGCATGCTGGGCCTCGACAAGGAGGCCGGCTCCATCGAGGTGGGCAAGTCAGCCGACTTCGTGGTGCTCGACCGCGACATCGTCAAGCTCGCGGCCGCCGGCAAGGCCGCGGACATCGCCGCCACGCAGGTCAAGGAGACCTGGTTCCAGGGACGTCCTGTCTACCAGGGGCGCTGATCCGGCGGGTGTATCCTTTGAACTGAATAGCCGTATCAAAACAATAAGTTAGTGCTATTCCTGCTCCATGCATAGCTCGTCGCGGGAGCATCTTCCTACGACACAACTTCGTTTTGATTCGGCAGTCATCTCAATATCGAGTCAATGACCCCAAAAAGAAAGCTCCAATCGGCCCGCTTGCGGGAGCAGCATTTGCGAATATTTTCGTCGATACGAGCCCTACCTCATGTGCGATTCACCCCTCCACCGCGTCCCGGGCACGGCGTGGATTTCGTAATATCTCCATGCGACCGAAACGCGTCCAAGGAGAGCGGCGAATGGCGATTGACCTGTCTGGGGCCGATAAGCTTATGCGCCAAGCCGTGGCGCATTACTGGAAGACTCTTGAATCGCAGGGGACACGTAATCGGAGTTCGGGCACGAACGCGGACCGCGGGGGGCGCGCTTCTGTCACCGGCGGGAAGCAGATGGACGGCTTCTGTGCATTGGTCCGCCACGTACTGCTCGCAACGGGCCTGGACGACGGCCACATCTACTTTGACCACGCTCTCGAACTGCCGGGCTACTTCCGACCGACGAAGAAATGGGACATGCTGGTTCTTCACGATAAAGTGTTGCTCGCGGCAATGGAATTCAAATCGCAGCGCGGTCCGTCGTTCGGCAACAACTTCAACAACCGCTCTGAAGAAGCCGTCGGCACCGGACAGGATCTTGCGACGGCATTCCGAGAGGGTGCCTTTGGCAACCACGGCGTCCGCCCTTGGGCCGGGTGGGTCATGCTGCTCGAAGACTGCGACAAATCAAATGAATGTGTAGGCGTCGCGGAACCCCACTTCGAGGTTTTCGGCGAGTACCGCGATGCGTCCTATATGAAACGATACGAATTGCTGTTGCGAAAGCTCGTGCGTGAAAAACTTTATGATTCCGCGGCATTTCTCGTCGCAACCGAGCGCGGTGGCCCCAATGGGAATTTCAGGGAGCCATCGGACGATCTGACGATGAAGAAGTTCCTAGGAGGACTGGCTGGCCATATTGGAGGGTACTTGGCCGGCAAGTAGCGATATTTATGCAATTATTGTTGGAGTATCCGGTGGTTCTCGCAAAAGAAGCTTATGACTACGGCAAGCGTTCCAATGGCGACGCGCACGGTCTTGTTCTTACGAAGCCTCATATTGTCGAGTTGATTCTTGATCTCTGCGGCTATACAGCGGGAAATGATCTTACCTGTCGACGACTGCTTGAACCGGCATGCGGTCGCGGCGCGTTTGTATTGCCCGCCGTTGAGCGACTGGTGATATCGGCCGAGAAGCATGGAGTGCGCTTGCAATTGCTCACCAATGCAATTGCTGCATTCGACGTCGAGGACGAACACGTCGAAATCACGCGACAGGCGGTCGCCGAGTTACTTGGACGTCACGGCGTCAAAGCTGCCATCGCTCGGGGCATCGCTGAGCGGTGGGTACAAACGGCCGATTTCCTGCTAACCCCAATTGAAGGACGGTTCGATTTCGTGGTCGGGAACCCGCCGTATATTCGAATCGAGCAACTCTCGCCGTTGATTCAGGCCGAGTATCGCCAGCGATACAAGACTCTTTACGACCGAGCTGATCTGTACGTTGCATTTATCGAACGCAGCTTGCGGCTACTCGCACCGAATGGCGTCGTCGGATTTATCTGCGCCGACCGTTGGACGCTGAATAGATACGGTGCGCCCCTGCGAGAACTCGTGTCGAGGGATTATTCAGTCCGAACGTATATCGACCTGCATAAGACTTCCCCATTTGAGGCCGAGGTAATTGCGTACCCCTCAGTATTCGTCATCGCGAATGAGCCGATTGGCAAGCCGATACGCGTCGTTCGTCTCGCAACAGGCTCGCCGGAGGAATGCGCGGCGGTCGTGCGCGGCGACAGCAGTCAGACTCGCGCGCTGGGCGGCGTGAAATCCGAAACGTACGCGACATGGTTCGCGAAAAGCGACCCGTGGGTTCTGTCGTCGCCTGATCAACTTGCGACGCTGCGGGACCTGGAATCACGATTCCCCTTGCTCGAAGAATCAGGGCGCACCTCGGTACGCATAGGCATCGCCACGGGAAACGATTCGGTCTATATCGTGCCAGAGGGAACGGATATCGAAACAGAACGGTTGCTGCCGCTCGTTATGCGAGCGGACATTGAAACTGGTCATATTCGCAATGCACATCGCTTCGTGATTAACACGTACGAAGAAAAAGGCGTTATCAAGCTCGACAACTACCCTCGCCTCAAGCGGTACTTCGAAACGAACGCGGCAATCCTAAAAAAGCGCCATGTCGCACAGAAAGATCCCCTCGGATGGTGTCGTACTATCGATCGCCCTTACCCTCAGATGGTTGGCAAGCCGAAATTATTGATACCTGATATCGCCGGTTCAAACGAAGTTGTTTTCGAGTCCGGGCAGTACTATCCGCATCACAATCTTTATTTTGTGATTTCCGAGGATTGGGATCTGGAAATCCTTGGCGGACTGCTGAGTTCGCGGGTCGCGCTATTCTTTGTGTGGTCCTATGCGGTCAAGATGCGTGGCGGATATCTAAGATTTCAAGCTCAGTACTTGCGCCGCATCCGTGTGCCGCGGCCGGACTCGATCAGCGCCAAGATACAAGCTTCAGTCCGCGAAGCTTATCGCCGCAGGGAATTCGCCGCCCTCGACGAACTGTCGGCCAAGATCTACGGACTTCGTGAAATACCTGAGTTCGACTTTGTGGACACTCGTAAGTAGACAGCATGCCATCGCGTCAGCGTGGAAACGGTCGCGTCCAGCGGTAACGGCGCTACTGAAGAACGTTCCCGCCATTGTGATAACCACCAAGATCGGAACCTACCGCTCAGGCGCGCACGCGCGCGCTCTTCGGGTCGTACATCGGCTGGATCGACTCCTTCGCCGGCACCTTCCTGTCGGCGATGTGGATCTCATAGCGCCCTGAGGTGATGTACTCATCACTCACTCCGGCCTCGTTGGACACATAGCCCAGGCCCACCGCGGCGCCCAGCGTGTGCCCGAACATCGCCGAGGTGATGAAGCCGTTGCGCTCGCCGTTCCGGTAGATGGGCTCGTTGTGGTACAGCAGGGGCTTCGGGTCCTCGAGCAGGAACTGCACGAGCCGGCGCTTGGGCAGGCCGGCCTTCTTCTGCTCGAGCAGCGCCTCGCGGCCGATGAAGCCGCCCGGCTTGTCCCAGGCACAGGTGAAGGCCAGGCCCGACTGGAGCGGCGTGTCGTCGGGGCCGACATCGTGCGACCAGTCGCGGTAGGCCTTCTCCATGCGCAGCGAGTTGAGCGTGTGCAGGCCGCAATGCTTCAGGCCGAAGGCGGGGCCGGCCGCCACCAGCGCGTCGTAGACCGGCAGCGCGAAACTCGTCGGGATGTACAGCTCCCAGCCCAGCTCGCCCATGTAGGTCAGGCGCAGCGCCAGCACAGTCTGGTAGCCGATGCGCACCTGGCGGGCGGTGGCGAAGGGGAAGGCGCCGGCCGAGAAGTCATCCTGTGACAATGACTGCAGCAGCTCGCGTGAGCGCGGGCCCTGGATGTTGAGCATGGCGTACGCATCGGTCATGTCGGTGAGCACGCAGAAGGCGCCCTCCGGCACGTGATTGCGGATCCAGGACTCCACGTGGGTCTGTGTGAACGCCGCCGTCACCACCAGGAACTGATCCAGCGCAAGCCGCGTCACGGTCAGGTCCGCCTCGATCCCGCCACGGGTGTTGAGGAACTGCGTGTACACGCAGCGGCCCACCGCGACATCCATGTTGGCCGTGGAGATGCGGTTGAGCACGCCAAGGGCATCACTCCCCTGCACCAGGAGCTTCGCAAAGGAAGACTGCTCGAACAGTCCCACCTGCTCGCGCACGGCGCGGTGCTCGGCGGCGTTGTTCTCGAACCAGTTCTGCCGTCCCCATTGGTATTCGTACTCGGGCTTCTGGCCGGGGTTGGCGTACCAGTTGGGGCGCTCCCAGCCGGCGGACTCACCGAAGCAGGCGCCCGCGGCGGCGAGGCGGTCGTGCAGGATGCCCTTCTTCACGTTTCGCGCCGTGGTCCACTGGCGGAAGGGCCAGTGATCCTGGTAACCAATGCCCAGTGACTCCCGGGTGCGGTCCCACAGATAGGCATCGTTGTCCTGCCAGCGATGCGTGCGGCGCAGGTTCACCGACCACACGTCCATCGGCGGATGGCCGTTGACGATCCACTCGGACATGACCTGGCCCACGCCACCACCGGAGAGGATGCCGAGCGAGTTGAACCCGGCCGCGACGAAGAGGTTCTGCAGGTTCGGCGCTTCACCCATGAGGTAGTTATGGTCGGGCGTGAAGGACTCAGGTCCGCAGAACAGCAGCTTGATGCCGGTGTCGAACAGGCAGGGCACACGCTTCATCGCCTTCTCGATGACCGGGTACATGCGGTCCCAGTCCGGCGGGATGTCGCCAAAGTTGAAATCCTGCGGCACGCCGTTCTTCGCCCAGGGCGCGGCCTCGATCTCGAACAGGCCCACCATCAGCTTGCCGGCTTCCTCGCGGATGTAGGCCGCACGGCCCGGGTCGCGCAGGATGGGCAGCAGCGGGTGGACGTCGGCGATGGGCTCGGAGATGAGGTAGTAGTGCTCGGCCGGCTGAAGCGGCACGTTCACGCCCGCCTTGCGCGCGAGCTGCCGCGTCCACATGCCACAGCAGGTGACCACGTACTCGGCCTTGACCTCGCCCGCCGCCGTGCGCACGCCCGTCACCCGGCCGTTCTCCTGCAGGATGTCCGTCACCGGCATGTGCTCGATGATGCGGGCGCCGCCATTGCGCGCACCGCGGGCGAGTGCCTGTGTGACATCAGTGGGATTCGCCCGCGCATCGTTGGGAAAGTGGAAGGCCGCGGTGAGATCGCTCACATCAGCCAGCGGCCACATCTTCTTCACCTCGGCGGGACTCACCTCGTGCGCCTCGACGCCGAAGCTGCGCGCGATGTTGAAGCCGCGGCGCATTTCCTCGGCCTTCGCCGCGGTCATCGCCAGCTGAATCGAGCCGCAATCGATGAGGCCCGTCGCCTGGCCGGTCTCTTCCGCGAGCCGGCGATACAGCTCGAGCGTGTACTTGGCGAGCTTGGTCTGGGTCTCGGTGTCACGCAACGTCGTCAGCAGACCTGCCGCGTGCCAGGTGGTGCCCGAGGTGAGCTGGTGGCGTTCGAGCAGCAGCACGTCGCGCCAGCCCAGCTTCGTCAGGTGATAGGCGATGGAGCAGCCGATGACGCCACCGCCGACGATGACGACGCGGGCCTGGGAGGGAAGCTTCTGGTCACTCAACGGAGGATCCTCGGTGCGATGACGATCGGGACAGTATCGATCAGGACTTCGAGTGTCCCGGGAATCCTTCCGCGTCGGAGTACGGGAACCACCAGAAATCGTGGGCCTTGGCAGCCGGGTCGATCATCGAGAACTTGGTGTGACGGAAGGAGTCCAGGCCTTCTGCACCGAGCTGGCGCCCAATGCCCGACTGCTTGCGTCCTCCAAAGGGACCGGCGTCGTTGTCGAGGAGCGGCGCATTGACCCACACCATGCCGGCCTCGAGTTCCTCCACTGCGCGCATGGATTCGTTCAGGTCGCAGGTATAGATGGTCGAGCCCAGCGCGTAGTTGGACTTGTTGGCGAGCTCGATGGCCTCGTCGAAGTTGCGCACACGACAGACCGGAGCCACCGGACCGAAGGACTCGGTGTTGAGGATGATTGAATCCGGCGCGACATCGCTCATCACCGTGGCATCGGCGAAGAAGCCCTTGCTCAAGGCCGGCGGCCGGCCGCCGCCGACGAGCACCTTGCCGCCCTCCTGCTTGGCGCGATTCAGCAGCGTGGTATAACGCTTCAGCTCACGCTCGCAGGCCATCGGGCCCATGTCGACCTTCTCCAACCCGTTGCCGATGCGCACCTTGCGCGCATAGTGGGCCAGCCTGTCGACGAACTCATCGTGCACCGCCTCGTGCACGTAGAAGCGCTCGGAGGCCGCGCACACCTGCCCGCAGTTGAGGTAGGCGCCGAAGGCAGCGCCGCGCGCCGCGATGTCGATGGGGGCCGAGGGCATGACGATGAATGGATCGTTGCCGGAAGTTTCGATGAGCGTGCGCTTGTACAGCCGTGCGCAGCTCTCGGCCACCGCGCGACCCGTGGGCACACTGCCGGTAAAGGCCACCATGTGGGTCTTGTCGTGCTCGACCAACGCCTTGCCGACACCACCCCCACCTGCCAGGACCTGCACCACCCCGGGCGGCAGTACATCGAATGCCTTGACGAACTCCAGGGTTGTGAGCGTGGTGAGCTCGGATGGCTTGATGATCACGGTGTTGCCACAAGCCACTGCGGCCGCCACCTGCCAGCACAACAGGCACAGCGGGTAGTTGAACGGCAGCACCACCACCACGACCCCGACCGGATCCTTGGTGGTGAAGTTGAACTGGCCATCGATCACCGGACCCACGACCTTTCCCGCCTCATGGCGCGAGACTTCGGCGTAATAGTCCGTAGCGGTGGAAGACCAAGTCACCTCGTCCACCGACTCCTTGTAGGGCTTGCCCATCTCGCGCGTGAGCATCTCGCCCAGCAGCGGCCTGTGCTCGCGCATGTGATGCGCCGCCTCGTGCAGCAACTCCGAACGCTTGTGGTAGTTGACCTTGCGCCATTGCTTCTGGACGCGATTCGCCACCTGCACCGCCTGCTCGATCTCGGCGGGCGTCGCCTCGGTGATCTCCCCGACCCGCCCTTCCGTTGCCGGGTCGATGACCGCCAGCGTGGACGAGCCGTCGGCGCGCACGAGCTTGCCGTCGATCAGGTGGTGATTGCTGAGATGTTTGAAGGCGGTCAGGGCAGTCATGGGATCCTCAAAATTTCAGGCCGGAAGCAATAGGATACGTCCATAGCCGGTATCGGTGAAACCCCGGGGCCCGCCCGAACCGGCCGCAGCGATCAGAACGCGAGACGTTCGCGGGTGCTCGATCGCGCCTGGGCCGCGTACAATGCGCAGCAGGCAGCGACACAAGGAACCCGATGATGCTCACCCGATCCGCACTCGCATTGATCACGGCCACGCTCGTCGGCGTCGCCGTGCCCGGCAGCAGCTTCGCATCCACGACCCTGAGGTGGGTGGAACGGGCGACCAACGAGCACGAGGTGGACATCGCGCCAGCCGGAGACTCCTTCGGCGACCTGCTGGTGTTCGCGAATCCGATGTTCGATGCGGCCAATGCGAAGCAAGTGGGCGAGAGCAATGGCTCCTGCGTGCGCACCGATCCGGGCAAGAGCTGGCACTGCGCCTGGACCATGACGCTCGCCAAGGGACAGTTGGAGATCAGCGGTGTCTACCCCGACAAGGGCGACATGGAACTCGCGATCATCGGCGGAAGCGGCGAGTACGCCGGCGCGCGTGGCACGCTCAAGGTGCATGCGCGGGATGCGAGCCTCACCTCCTACGATTTCACCGCGACGCTGCTCTGAAGCGCCGCTACTGACCGGTCTTGAACCGCTGCCAGATGCGCGTCAATGCCCGGGCGCGCTCGGGAGTGTCGGCAAGCTGCACGAACAGCCGGCGTGATTCCTCCGGGCCGGGATAGATGACGGGATCCGCCGTTACGCCCTTGTCCACCAGCGCCGTGGCATCGGCATTCGCGTTCGCGTACTTCATCGAGTTCGAGATCGCCGCCATCACGGCCGGCTCCATCACGTAGTCGATGAAGGCATGCGCCGCCTGCGGGTGCGGCGCATCCTTCGGAATGGCCATCATGTCGAACCACTGGATGGCGCCTTCCTTCGGCGTGATGAAGCCGAGGCGCAGATTGCGCTTCTGCTCCAGCGCGCGAGCCCGCGCCAGCGACACATCGCCGTTGTAGCCGACCAGCACGCACACATCGCCATTCGCCAGCGCATTCGTCGAGTTGAACGAATCGATAGCGCGGACGTAGTGACGCACCGCAAGGAGCGTGGACTGCGCCGCCTCGAGATCCGCCTCGCTCGGCGCATTCGGATCCCGATGCAGGTACGCGAGCACGAGACGCAGCACACCCGCCGGGTTGTCCATGATCTGGATGCCACAATCGGCGAGCTTCGCGGCCTTCGCCGGGTCGAAGACCAGGCTCCAGCTATCCGGCGCCACCCCCGGCAGGCGCCGCGCCACCGCATCCTGGTCGTAGCCGATGCCCTCCGACCCCCGGATGTAGATGATCCCGTAGCGGTTGCCGGGGTCATACTGCGCTGCCGCCGCCATCAGCGCCTTGTCCATGTGCGACAGGTTCGGGAGCCTGGCCTTGTCGAGCGGCTGGTACGCACCCGCGGCGATCTGGCGCTGCATGTACGGCGCCGAGGGCATGACCACATCGAAACCACTGCTGCCGGTGAGCACCTTGGTCTCGAGGGTCTCGTTGGTGTCGAAGAAGGACACCGACACCTTGATGCCGGTGCGTGACTCGAAGTTCGACAGTGTGTCCGGGGCGAGATAGTCGGCCCAGATGTAGAGGTTCAGGTGCTTCGCGTCATCCGCACGAGAGACGGAATCGCCACCCGTGGCAACGACTGCGACAGCCGGCGTCGTTCCGTGCTTCCCGCAGGCACACAGCAGCGCAATCAGGACAACGAGACATGATCGCATGGCGCACCACTCCTGGTGCGCGGATCATAACAGCCAGTGAATCAGCGGTAGCAGCCTGCGGCTGATCAGCGGCTGATCAGCCCTTCGCCGAACAGCTTTTCCATCTCCTGCCGTGCACGCAGGCCCTGGAACTGCATCTCGATGCGAATCTCGATCTCGCCGTAAGCCTCGACGAACGCATCATGCGAAGGATGACGGTCGGTCCGCGGGTCGTTCACAGCCTCGAGGTAGTCGATGTCGGAGGCGTCACCACCATCGCGGGAGCCTTTCGGAATTGCTGAACCCATAGGATGTCTCCGGGTGTCGGCAGGTGGGATGGAAATGCATCATGCCTCAGCTTGATGCGAAGTGCGAATGTCTTCGCATAGAGACGGCTTGGTGCCGCAGAAGTTCCCGAGCACTCGCTTGGTGTGAAGCGGTGACTTTCAAGGTTCATGTTGGTGCAAGGAAGTTGTCATACGTGCGTGCGAAGACTTGTATGCACCGCAAGAGACTTGAGAGGCACGCGATTGCTCGATCACTTCCATCCTGACTGCGAAGGCCATGTTGACGATCACCAGCTTCTCAGGACATCTGCCGGTTGGTGATCTTCACGACACGCCAACGGCCGTTCTGCTTCTGCAATTCGACCGTCTCATACAGCGCCCACTTGCCGTGGTGGTATTGGGCCAACTGCAGTCGTGCCCGATTGGGAGGAACCGGCGCGTACAAATTGATGGAGATGAAATACGCTTTGCGGTGCGTTGGCTTGTAAAAACTTCCCTGATGAACGTCCACCACCTTCACGCATTCCTCCCGCGCAACGAAACGAGAATTCTGCGATTGCAGCAGGCGCAGCAACTTGCTTGCGACCGGTTGCTCGTCAATGCCCGGGCAATAGACCGCCTCGGCCGGCGCATCCTCAACCAATTTGAGAAACACGAAGACCGCCAAGTCTTCAGGAATCGGATTCGGTGAAACGGCAATCGTTTGCGCACCCTGGGAGGTGGCCGCGCATTGCGGGAACTTCAGGATCCGGTCGCGTCGCGCATCTTCCACCTTTTGGTAGTCGGTCACCTTTTCCAGTCGCACATTGAGGCGATCGTAGTCGAGCCACCAACGCTGCACGGGACCGATCACCCAGTCAGCGCCGATCAGTGCAAGTTGCAGTCCCTGCGCCTTGCCCTGATGAAATGCGGTCACCCAGGCGTAGGCCTTGCAGCTGGGTCCGTCCTCGCAGCGGCAGCCGCTGGTCACGCCGGAGATGTTGACCAGGGCCTTCGGCAACACTTCGGAAGCGGCCTGCTGGATCTCGCGCACTTCTTCATCCGTGATGTTGTTGGCGCGCAAGGGAGCATCCAGACGCTGGGGACGGGAGGTCAATGCGCGCTCTTCGAGCTTCATGAATTCCCGGTAGGCAGGGTCGTTGTAGCGGGATGCTGTGGCGGGAAAGGCGACCGCCAGGCACAGCGTGGCGGCTGACGCCAGACTGAGTTGATGGAGGGAATTCATCGCATCGCCCTTCCATGCGCGGGTTGACGCGTGCCAGCGTAGCACGTTGATCGACCGCGGATGGACACTGGGTGCACCCTCCCTGGTTTCTCCCAGGAGATCAGTCAGAGAACCTGCCACATTATCGGCCGGCCTGCGGCGAGAAGCGACTTCGCGCACGGCTCTCCAATATGTCGCATCCGGAGGAGAAAGACTCAGGGAAACAGTAGCCGGCAGCGCAGAATCCAGCGACTCAACTGACGCGAACGAACGCTATCCGCTATGCTGATCGAAACAGGAAGTGCACGGATGCGGACTCGCTCCCCCTCGCTGCTGCTGATTCTGCTGATCTGTTCGACCGCGTGCGCCGCCAACTCACAGTATTCGATCGATATACCACCATCCTGGGTATCCCCGATTTCGCTGCCAGCGGATGGAGGCCAGCATGCGGTGGGCGGCGCAGGCGCCGACTACCTGCTGGTGGATCGGCAGCTGCGCATCGACAGGGGATTAGCCGAGTATGTGCGGTACGTGATCCGGCTGCTCAACCAGTCCGGCATCGACGATGAATCACAGATCTCCATGACCTTCGACCCGGCCAAGGATCGGGTCCACCTGCATCATGAGTGCGCCGAGCAGCAATCTCCTCGACACCTCGGTCCTGGTCGAACACGATCTGATCGACGCAGCGCAATTCCCGGAGGAATCGGCAAGTGATGAGCGGCCGAGTCGTCATCGCGCTGGTGCTGCTGCTGTGGCTGACCATCGGCTGCTCGGAACTGGAAGTCTTCGACGCCTACATTCCCGACGCATCCACCGGCAAGGAAGGACAGATTCACATCGAATCCGGTGATGCCTTTGTCTCACTCTATTTCGAGCCGAAGACGCGCTTTGCTTCCATGGGAGTTCTCGGTGTTCCAGCCATACCAGGCCAGATCAATGGCAAGAAGCAGACGGAGCTGAGTCTGATCGTGTCACTGCAGATGCGAACACCGCGGACGTTTGATCTGGCCATGCGGCCGTGCCTGACGGTCAGTCCGACCGAGAGCCTGTGCCCGACGGACCTCAGCGCCAAAGCACTGGCGATGAGTGATGCCACCGGGTTGGACATCGGGGGACATATCGGCCAGTTCTACAATAGCGGCGTGCCGTTGGTCCTCGGCGATCTCGCCGCGACGGATCCGTCCCAGCGCCTGGCGGACAGCTACATCTACAGCCACTACTTCTATAAGGGAATCCCGCCGTGGAACTGGATGTCCGTCACCGTACGGTATCGGTATGCGTGCGCGGGGGAGTGTCCCGACCGGTTCACCTTGTCGTTGGACGGATTGGTGAACATCGAGGATCGTCTCCACAGTCATGGACAGCACCTCTACCTGCGCAAGCGGGTGAAGGACTACCGGCCGATGGAAGCAGTTCAGTGAGCCGTTGGCGCCATCCGCTCAGATGACGCTCGGACCGGATCATGTGGAAGCAGCTTGTGGTGTCCCTTCTGATGATCACCGGCGGCTACGATCAGCCCATCACCGCACAACGAACTTGAAAATGACGCCCCGACCGTAGCGGCCGCCACCGTTGGTCATTCCAATAAAGGTACCCGCCTTGGTTTCCGTCAGCGCCGTGTTAGGCGCAGCACCGTCGAGGCCACCCGTGAAGCTGTACAACCCGGTGACGGTGCCGTTTTCGCCGATTTCAAAGAGAGTTCCGATCGTGGCCGAGCCACCCGCTTGAGTCGTACCGTACAGTCGCCCGTTCTTGGACCTCGTCAGCGCCGAAAACGGCATACAGCCGTCGGCACCGCCGGTGAACGAATGAACCGTTGTCGGAATTCCCGAAGGTCCCAACCGATAGACGGTTCCGCATCCAAATTCACCTCCCAAGAGGGTCACCCCATAGAATTGCCCATCCGATCCTTGAAGGGGCGGTGCGGTGGGACGACCTCCATCAAGGCCACCGGAAAAGGTATAGAGCGAGTGGAACTCTCCGCTCGTGCTCAGCGTGAACACCGCGCCAAACACATCGGTCACCCATCCGTATGTCGTGCCGTACAACAACCCATCCGATCCGCTCGTCAGTCCGTAATAGGCGCCTGTCTGTCCTTCCGAATTGGAAAAACTGTAGAGCAGCGTGAAGTCGCCGGCGGGTGTCATTCGGTAGAAGGCACCGTAACCGTTGTTCCCGCCAAACCCCGTCACGCCATAGAAGTTACCGTCAATGAACAACGGAGGGCTTGTCGCTTGATTTCCGTCCACGCCGTCGAATGCGTGGATCGTTTCCACGGGTGCCTTGTTGCGGCCGGTCACACGAAAGACGGTGCCGTAACCGTTAGCACCACCGAAGGACGTATCGCCGTACAGATTACCGACGTCATCCCGAAAGATGGCCGTCGCCATGGAGCCGTCCATTCCTCCGGTGAAGGAATACAAGAGCTTGAAGTCCCCATCTGTGGTGATCCGAAACAGCACGCCGTTATTGGAATCTCCACCCAGCGCGGTGACGCCATAGAGGGCGTCATTGGCCCCCTTCACTAGCGAAGCAAACTGCGGGTAGCTGCCATCACTGCCACGAAACGCATGAATCGTTTCGAATTTCACCTGTGGTTTGGCGAAGGCCGATAGGCTGACTGCCAGCGCTGATGCCGCCGCCAGCAGCGTGAGACCCCTCGATGCCGGGAGAATTGGAGTTGTCATGGATGCACGCTCCCTGTCTTGATGGCCAACCGGTCCGTGTCGCATCCCGCTTGCACACTCTCGCCACGCGGTGGCGAGCAGTCATTCAGCGGTATGGTTCATTTAGCGCCATCGACCTTCCCGCAGGGCGCAAGGTGAACATAATTCCAGCGATCTTCTCTTAAACTGGGATTTGTCGCACATGGCCGTCCTTTCGCTGGCGCCGCCTTGCCCTACCCGTGTCAGACGATGACGTGCGTGACTTCATCGACTGCGAAAGCATCTGGCGCGTTTCGGAGTGGACTGGGAGGCCGTGTCAGGGGGTCACTGAGCGGAGCAGGCGCTGCCATCTCCAGCGTTCGCGCGAAATCCCAGCAGTCCCACGCCTCATCGGCCCGGTAATTGCCAAACAGCAATTGCCCCAGACCAAACCAGGCGCCAGTGACGTAAGGGTTGTGGGTCAGCGCCGCCAGCAGATTGGGCACCCCATCCTCATGTGCCGCGGTCTTCGCATTGCCCAGATAGATATCGAGCACGAAGGCGTAGGGAGATGTGGCCGAGGCCTTCAGCCTCTCGATCGATCGGGCGGCCTTGTCATCGGGCGGATTCTTCGGGCTCAACGCCTCAAACAGCGTCGCGGCGTGCGCGTCACTGGCGAGGGCGTCGCGGTGTGCGCCCAGCCATGCCTCGCCCTGGTCGCCTGAGGAGAGGAAATAGACGGAGTGGGCAAGGAAGGCATCAAGCGGCTTGCCGGCCGCGAGCAGGGCATCGCGATCCTTCAGCGCCTGCTCGATCCTCCCCTGCTGCTGCTCACGGAAGTCCGCGCCGAGGCTCTTGAGGATCGCCCCCGGGCCTTGATCATCGAACTTGCGCCTGAGCCCGGTCAGGGAATAAGGCGCCGTGGGGACCGACTCGACCCGATCAAGGTGCAGGGAGACGGTGTCGAGCTGGATGTCAGGTCGCAGCACCACCAGCTCCGTCGGAAGACCGTCCCTGGCCTCCAGTTCTGCCAGGATCTTCGGGTGCCCGCCATGGGTGTAGCGGATCCACCTCCAGAAAAGCGCCCGCGCCGACGCAGATACCGGCATCAGCGCATCGCTTGCCCTGGCGAGCAGTACCCAGTCGGCTCGCCACTTCGTGGCCGACCGATCGTGATGTGAATCGACTTTGCTATGGGCATCGGGTGCCTCGAAGCCAAACAGCTGTTCGACCATCACCGGGCCGCTGGGCAGCTTGAGATTGCCGGCCGCAAGGACGCGGTTGATCATGAGGCGATTCTGGAATTCGAACACGTTGAATCCGAGCAGGCAGAACAGCGAGTGATCCGAGTAGGTGCCGGCCTTGGGGTCCACCTCGATCGCACGGCGCGAGGAGAAATCCAGGATGAACCGGTGGTCGCCCGTATCCGCTTCGACCGAGGTGTCGGCCAGGATGAGCGTTACGGTCTGCGTCGAGTCCGTGGGCTCAGGAGGCTTCGCCCCTTTCTCGCGGGTCATGCCCTTGGGGGTCTCGCGATGATGATGCTCGGTGATGGTCAGCACCGTTGATGCCAGCGCCGGTGTGCCGGCCAGAAGCAGAGCCAGTATCAGTCCCGCAGTGGCGCGCATCGATCCCTCGATATCGGTGGGTCAGATCGTGAGTGTACTGGAGAGCCGGGGCAGGACGTACCAATCGCCTGGACAGTCGAATCGTCCGCTATATCGGCGGACGCTCTGTCAGCCAAGCGTAGACAGATGCTGACGCAGCAGGGCCAGCAGCTCGGGGTGGAAGATGAGGGTGTTGTGGCCGCTGTCGGGGATGAGCGCGAAAGCCTTGGCAGGCGCGCGAATCTCGCCCACCCACTCCCGGGCGCAACTCACGGGCGTATTGAAATCATTCTCGCCCTGAAACACGAATACCGGGACGGCGAACGTCCTTCCCAGATCGCGGATCTCCCACGCCCAGAATTCCTCGAGCGTGGCCTTCAGGGTCGCAAGCGTCGTCTCGATGTCGATGCCAGATGGAGCCGTTTCGTAACCGTGGGCGATGTAGTGCGCGGGCATCGCCGGTTTCTGCGCCATGCGAGCCTCGAACTCGGCCGTTCGACGCTGCTCTTCGGTAACACCGGTCGGGGAGAGATGGCGCATCGCAACCGAGTGCACCAGACGTTGCCGGGTCAGGAAATCGGTGAATGAGCGGAAGGGAGGCGGCTCGAGTGCTTCGAGCGCGGCGATGGCGGCAGCGTCGCCCAAGCTTCGCGCACGCTCCAGTGCCAGCGCCGTGCCCACCGCCGCGCCGCGCCGGCCCACCGCCTGCGCCGTGCCGATGTAGGCCGTGAACCAATCGGGGTGACGCTGAATCATTTCCACACCGATCATGCTGCCGGCAGAAATGCCGAGCAGGAGGATTCGATCCACCTGCAGCCGATCACGCAGGTAGGCAACCAGCGAAAGGCCATCGGCAACGAAGCGGTTGAGTGTCAAAGGTCCGGCACCCGGAGTCTTGACCGCCGTCGAGCCGGCGCCGAGCTGGTCCCACTGCACCAAGGTGAAATGATGTTCCCAGTCGGACAGGATCGGTGCTTGGCGGCTCATCGCGGCGCCGGGTCCACCATGCAGGAACAGCAGCACGGGATTGCGCAGATCGTGGCCGCGTATCGTGACCCAGTTTGGGATGCCGCTGAGGTTTACCCATTCGCCGTCATCGATACCGGCGGGAAACTCCATAGTGGGCGTCACTGCTGCCGTTCGGGTTGAGTTCGGTTCCGCGCCGTTCAGTCAGTCCTCCAGTACGAAGTAGTAGACCACATAGTGCTCATTGCTGAACGAGTCATCGAAGGACTGAGCGAACTGTCCGAGATTGGAGGCCGGTTGGAGGTAGCCCGCGAGCGTGCTGGTCAACTCGGCGGATCGGTTGAGCGTGTTGGTATCGGACACCTGAAACGCGATGATGCATCCGTGGACGGAGCACCGAGCCTCATGCCAGAGCTTGGTGAAGGGGCGCATGCTCGCCGGAGGCGGATGAGTGATGGTGATTGGCACCGTGCGCGCGGGTTCTTCGGCGCGAATCCCCAGCGGCCCGAGCATTGACAGGCAGAGCACAGTTTTGACAAGACATCGATGCTTCATGCTGATCAGGCAGCGCTGACGCAGGGAATTCATCGCATCGCCCATCCATGTGCGGGTCGGCGCGTACGAGCGTAGCACGGTTGGGCTCGTATCAGCCGCCTCCAGTTGTCCTAAGATGGAACCCGTCCTCCACACCGGTCATCGAGAAGTCACGTCGGTTGGGTCGCAGGAAGTCATTCCATCCGGTCGAGAAGTTCGCCATCCATGCACTGGGCCGTGCGCTTGGACGGGGCACGCTCGCGCGCTGGTCGTACCGAGGTGGACTGCACGGCCGGCTGGCTGTCTACGCCTATGAGCTTCCGGTAGCACCGCCGCTCAAGCCGGCGCGCCCCTGCGCGTCGCCTTCGCGTCGGACTTCCATGCCGGACCCTCCACACATCCGTCCCTGTTCGAACAGCTCGTGGAGGAATTGCATCGGCAGGCGCCGGATGTGCTGCTGCTGGGCGGTGACTTCGTGACCTGCCGGGGATCGCAGATCGATGGGCTGTTGCAGATCCTGCGCGGCTTCACCCCGGCCCTTGGTCAGTTCTCCGTGCTCGGCAATCATGACCGGCTGGCCGACGAGGCCTACATCCGGCGGCAACTGCACGCGGCGGACATCCCCGTGTTCATGAACGCCGCAGCACACCTTCCGGCGCCATTTGATTCAGTGTCGGTGTGCGGCATCGATGATCCCTGGACAGGCGAGCCCGATGTGGCAAAGGCCTTCAAGGATGCCGGCCCCTTCTCTCAGCCATGTCGCTCTCAGGCGGAGGGCAGCATTTCTGCGAGAGCGTACAGCGTCTTCTGTGGAAATCGATCGAGCGGGTAGAAGCGCCGGATGACGGCGATTGCCTGATCGTAGTGGCGAATATCGAGATTGCGCAGCAGATATCGGATGTCGTCCTCATCATGGAACTCCGCACCGATGCGAAACGCCAGGCACTTCATGGCGAGAAGGTAGTCTGCCTGCGCTACGGAGACGGTCAGGTGTTCCAAATCCAGGAACGTCGAGAACTTCCCCTGGGTGCTCAGGAAGCCCTTGACACCGTCATTGAGCCAATCAGATGCAACGTGCGCCCGGAGCGCAACGCGCGCTGCCGCCTCCCTTACCTGCTTCGCAGGCCGAAATGCTGCATCCACATCCTGCGTCGATGGTCGCGCCGAGTACGCCAGGCACATGACCGCTCCCCCCACGACGAACAGTTCGCCATGAGTTCCCGCCCGCCCCAACTCATCGTTCAGCAGCTGAAACAACCGCCGCAGGTCGTTCTGTGTGAGCGCCGCCATGTTCGGTCAGACCCGATCGCCCACGCTGGAATCGATGAATAGATTGCGTCGGCGGAAAGGTGGCGGTGTGTGCGTCAGCAGGTACAGTCGAAGGCTCTGCAGCGAGGATGCAAAGACAGGTTCGCGCAAAGGATCGACGGCCTCGACCCAGGCCGGAAGTTCGACTTCCCGGCGTACGCAAGCCAGTTCCACCATCGCCGCAAGATAATTCGCACAATACTCGGACAGCGCAACGGCCGGCCTCGCTCTGACCGCGTCACGCAGTTCGCCGCTCGTGAGAGATGAGAGAAATGAATTCAACTCCGCCAACGCGTACCGTTCTTCAGTCAGGAGCGAACGAGTCAACTCCTGAAAGCGTTCCAACGGAGCGGAAAGCACCCGCTTCAATACATACGAAGACATGTCCATATTGGCTTCAGCCGCCGCCCGCTGAATCGCCTTCTTCTGCGCAGCGGTCACGCGGATCTGCAACTGGCCTGTTTTCGGTGATTTTTCCACTGCCTGATCATCGCAGAGCACGTGTCAGGTGTCAATACGATTGTATTGACAAATCTGTAATCCAGGCTGCTACAGTGTGCGACAACTGCTACAATGGGTACGATGAAGCCTCGAACCATCACCCAACGTGAACTTCGCAATCAGTCTGCCGCCGTTCTTCGGGAAGTCGAGGCGGGGCGAACACTGGTTGTGAGTCGCAATGGTTCGCCAATCGCAGAGCTGCGTCCCCTCAAACGGCGGCGATTCATCCCTCGCGCTCTGATCGAAGCGGCGGCAACCAAGGCACCGCGAATCGATGCTGTCCGGTTCCGGGCAGACATTGACGCCATCGTCGACCAGAGCGCTCATGAGTGAGCCAAGTCGCGGCCTTCTCGACACCTCGGTTCTGATCGACCACGACATCATCGACGCAGCGCGCCTTCCGGAGGAATCCGCCGTCTCCGCCATTTCCCTGGCCGAATTGGTGGCGGGTCCGCATTCGACGGACGACAAGGACGAACGAGCGCGACGTCAGGATCGACTGCAATGGGCGGCGAGCACATGGGATCCGCTCCCGTTCGACTCGGACTGTGCACGCGCATACGGCCGCATCTTCGCCGCCACGCGCGCAGCAGGGAAAACCAGCCGTGCGCGTTTCGCAGACCTGCTGATTGCGGCGACAGCCGCCGCCAACGACCTGCCGATCTATACGAGAAATCCTGCCGACTTCGACCCGCTGAAGCGGATCGTGAAGATCGTGAAGATTTGAGGTCGGCACCGGGGAATGCACGGATGCCAACTCGAGTCCTCCCACGGCTGCACCACCCGCGGACGTCGCCGGGCGTCTCGCTGTTGACGCTGCTCATCGGCGTCGCGACGGCAACGCTGATGATCGGCTGTGGCAGGACAAGCCGGAATACCTGGAATTGATCGAGCATCAGCCGCCCAAGCGCATGCGAATCGTCTCTGCGGTCACACCGGAGTATCCGTTCGCGCTGCGCGCCTGGCGCATCAGCGGACAGGTAGTTCGGATGTGATCCAGTTCAGGCATACTCGCGGTCCATGCGGAGCGTAAGGAAACGCATTCGGATCCCGTCGTGGCAGTTGGGTCCGTGGGATCACGTGGAAGTCCTGCTGGCGCTTTCGTTCGTGTTCCTGCTGAACCTGCTGGCGCTCAACACCTACCGGGTTCCGGATCTGCTCCGGCGCATCGGCCTCTCCGATGTCTTCACCCTGTCCCTCAATCAGCAGCTCTGCCTGCACGAGAGCTGGGCGGTTCGCGGCGAATTTCCCTCACCGCGGGCGTGTGCACAGCTGAATGGCCCCGGAACACTGGGGTCGACGCGGGTCCGCGGGATCTTCACGCCAGTCGATGCGCCCGCCTTCGCCTACGAGTTCGACCGGACGTCCGCTGGTGAGGGACCCGATCGCATCGGCCTATGGCTGAGCGCCGGGCCTGGCCCCTGGCCTGCCACGTTCGCCTGGCATTGCGGCTCGACTCCTGCCGCCCCGGGCATGCACGCGCTCGGTCCCGATCTCTCCACCATCAGGCTCGCCGACCGGCCCAGCGGCTGTCGCACAAGGATTCCCTATGGCCAGACCCGCTGACGACAGCCCGCTCGAGTTCATCGCCCGACAGACGGTGCGACTGGTCAACCGCGGCGAATCCCTGGACCACGCGCTCGACACCCTGGCGCAACAGGCACCGACCGTGGCGCAGCCGGCGGTTCAGCAGCTGCGAGCCTCGCTCACTGGAGGGACGACCGACGCGCCAGCGGGGCGACTGGCCGTCCTGCAGCGATTGCTGGACGCGGTTCGCGCCCAAAGCGGACGGGTCGATGCGGCCGCAGTGCGCTTCCTGCAGTCGGTGGAGCTGCCGGCAGCAGCAGTCGCGGACACCGTGCAAGGCCTGCGAAGTTCGCTGGCGTACACGGCGGCACTGCTGATGGTGCTGATCATGGTGGTGCTGGTGGCGGAGATCTTCCTGATTCCGGCGTTCGCGGAAGTCTTCGGCAATTTCGGCGCGTCGATGCCGCCGGTGACCCAGTTCGTGTTCGGCCAGCGCTGGGCGATGCCGCTGATCGTGGTGCTGCTCACGCTGGGTTGTGCGGGCCTGTTCTGGATCTCCCATCAGCTTTCACGCTGCGCGCGGAATCTGGTGCCGCTGCCCGCTATCTTTCGGCAATTGCCCGGACTCGGAATGCTGGTGCGACCCCTGGATGATCTGTTCATGGTGCAGTCGCTCGATGCGCTGCTGGCCGGCGGCCTGACGCTCGAGCGGGCGCGCTCAGCGCTCAGCACCATCACGGCGGATCGGGTGCGTCCGCTGCTGTCCGCGCCACTCGATCAGTACCTGCAGACGGCCGACCGCCTGACACTTCTTCCAGAAGAGGTGCAAACACAGCTCGATAGACTGGCCCAGATCGCGGCCTTGCAGGCCGACCGGTTCGGCCGACGGCTGACCCTGGTGCTGCGCCTGCTGCTGTTCGTCGTCATCGGCATTTTCGTCATCGCCTTGTATCAACCCATCTTCCAGCTCGGATCGGCCGTTTAGGAGTCGTTCATGAACACGCAACGTGGATTTACCCTGATCGAACTGATGATCGTGGTCGCCATCATCGGGATACTGGCGACCATCGCCGTACCGGCGTACCAGGACTACACGATCCGCGCGCAGGTGGTGGAGGCATTCTCGCTGGCGAGTGAGCTCAAGGGATCGATCCAGGACTATCGCAAGGAACGCGGGATCCTGCCGAAGGACAATGCCGCCGCGGGGTTGCCGCTGCCGGCACTGCTGATCGGCAACTACGTCACGCAGATCGAGGTGGCCAATGGCAGCATCCATGTCACTTTCGGCAATCTCGTCAACAAGGCCATCGACGGCAAGGTACTCACCCTGCAGCCGCTGATCGTGCCGGGCAGTCCGTTGAGTCCGATGTCCTGGCGCTGTGGGCTGCGGCAGATTCCAAAAGGGATGGAAGCGGCCGGGGACAATCGCAGCAATGTGGAAGCGAAGTTCCTGCCCTCATCCTGCCGGGCATGAGCATCAAGGATCGGAAGCCACCAGGACTGCAAGGGATGCCAGTGCAGCCACCTACTGCGTCGCCGACCTTGAACCCAGGGCGGCGGCGAGCGCAGAGCCCAGCCAGAAGAACGGCACGATCGTGAGCAGGAAGAAGCCGTGATACCAGAGCGGGAACTTGTCCCAGAGCTTCACGTGCACCGGCAGCATGAAGGCCATCACGATGGTACCGCACACGAGCGCTGCGCGACTGCCGCGCACCGAGACAAGCGTGGTGATCCAGCCGGCGCCGATTGACGCGAGGGCCGCGAGCGCCAGGCGAGCCAACTGCATCTGCAGGGTGAAATCCAGGGTGCGCTCGGCGGCGGAGTAGTCGGTGATCGCGGCCCGAACCACGAGGTTCAGCAGCGTGGCGATGACCACCCAGGTCATGAAGCCGATCATGCAGGCAACCGCAGTGCGTTTCATGGGGCGTCCGGTGGCAGAGCAATCGACGCCGCGCCAATTTTCACTTCAGCAAGCGAATCGTCGCGACATTGAAGACGAAGCGGGTGTGCTGCCCCGATTGGCTCGCCAGCACCAACGACCCCTCCGTCGTCACATGGGCGCCTTCGGCGATGTCATCCGGCAAATCCCCGACGGGGATGAGCTGCACCTCGTTCGCCGACTGGCATTGCTTGCCGATGGAGGAGACGTAGATGTACTCGGTGCGGTCCAGCGAGAGGATGGGCGCGCGGTCGAGGCCGCCTTCGTCGCGGAACTCGCGGAAATGCACGTGGCCGGTGAGCGAGGAGCGCACGGGCTCGGTGAGCTTGCAGCGTCCGTACCCCAGGACACAGCCCTGCAGTGCCAGGACAGCGAGGCCGAGGACGGCGGATTTGTAGATTTTACTCATGTGATCATCCGAGTTGCTGCATGCGAGGCCGGCTGCGCACGTAGCGTTGGTGGACGTCGAGATATACGCGCTCGTACAACGCGTCGATGTCGGACGGTGATGGGAATCCGGCCAGGAAGCCGGGGTAATGGGGCTCGATGGCGACGGCCGCGGTCTGCACGATGTGCGCCAGCAGCACGCGCGGGTCTTCGTCGCCGACGGCGATGCGGATGGTCGAGGGGCTGATGCCGGCCTCGCGCAGGGCTTCATCCGACATCTCCGAGTGGCTGGTGAGCGCCGGACACAGCGCCACGGTATTGGTCTGGCCGAGGCTCACCTGCAGGCCGAAGCCGGGCTCGAGGCAATCGAAGAAGCGCTTGAACACTTCCCGACCGATGGGCGGACTCTTGCCCCCTTCGAAGTCGATGGTGAACAGCGGCGCCGGCAGTCCCAGGAACATCATTTTCTCGCGCAATGGCGCGTTATCGTCTCCGGGCACCGCCGAGCAGTGCACGTTGATCTGCGGGTGCCGCGCCAGGAGCTGGGCGAGCACGATGGTGTTGATGCACTTGGTCAGCACCCGCAGCTCCAGCGTGTGCATGCCGTTGATGACCTCGAAGGCCTTCTCGGACTCGAGGAATGCGCCCTTGATGTAGTACACGTTCCAGAACATGGTCTCATCCCAGCGGTACGTGCGCGGATGTCCGTCGACACCGGTGCCCGCGATGCTGCCGCCCTTGGGGATGAACATGCGCTCGTTGCGGCCGATGCACACCCCGGCGGTGGTGGCGCCGTGGCCGGCCAGATCCTTGGTGTAGGAGTGGATGACGAAGTCGGGACGTTCCAGCGGATCGCGCCGCTGCAGCACCGGGTGCAGGAAGGGCGTGCCGACGGTGGAATCCACGATGACGTTCAGCCCTTCCGCATGCGCAAGACGGCAGATGCCGGGCACGTCCAGCACATTGCCGTGCGGGTTGCAGGGCGACTCGAGGTACACGTAGATCTGCTTGCCGGCGGCAAGCCGCGCGGCCTGTTCGGTGCGCGCGGCCGCCAGCGCCGCCGAAAAATCCTCCGCCGTGCAGCCGTCGAACCAGCGCACGGCCACATCGAGGTTGCTCTGCTTGCCGTACCAGTCGTGCAGGAGCTGGTAGGTGCCGCCATAGACATTGCGGCTGGCGAGGATGATGTCCTGGTGGCCGACCAGGTGCGCAAGCGTCGCATCGATCGCCGCCATGCCGGAATTGAAATTCCACGCGAAGTACTCCGGCGCCAGCGGGCCGGCTTCCAGGTCGACGATGTGGTTCGCGAGGCTGATGGAGGTGGGGTTGAGGAGCCGGGAGTAGATCTCGTGCAGGAGCTCCCGCCCCTTGAAGGCATCCTCCACCCACTCGGTGCAGGCGTACAGGTAGGTGGCCGTGCGCACCACCACGGGGGTGGAGCTGAAGATGGCGGTGACATTGTCGAACAGGGGGTATGGGCCCTTGTTCGCGATGCCCCCGCGGTCCAGGCTCAGGGACTGGTAGGACCGCCGCAGCGGGTTCTGCAGGTTGTCCAGGATCTTCGCAAGCTGGAAGCAGACGAAGCGCTTGGCGTTGAAGAAGGCGATGCGGTCGCTTCGGTCCAGCCGGGACAGCGTGTCCAGCGTCACCGACCACAGGTCGTGGACAGCGAGGTTGGCCGAATACAGGTGTTCGGCCACTCCCGCCAGCGCCCTGCCCTGGGCGGACTGGGGGTCGATGGAGAAGTGCCGGAGCTGCTCGGCGGCCAGGTCCTCGACGGTCTGCGCACACGTGGTGTTGCGCAGGGGGCTGAGCTCCGTCAGCGCCTTGGGGCTTCGGGGAGTCTTCATTCGCCTATTATGCTATACACGCAGCACACAATGACGGGGGATGAGGACGTGGAGCGAATCTGGATCCGACAATATCCGCAGGGCGTACCCACCGAGGTCGACGCCAACACCTACCCGTCCCTGAAGCACCTGCTCGAGAACGCGCTTCGAACCTACGCCGACGAAACCGCGTTCATCAACATGAATGCGAAGCTGTCCTATCGTCAGCTCGACCAGCTATCGCGGGCCTTCGTCGCCTGGCTGCAGAAGCAGGGTCTGGTCCCCGGGGACCGCGTGGCGCTGATGATGCCGAACGTCCTGCAGTACGCCGTCGCCCTGTATGGCGTGCTGCGTGCGGGCATGATCGTGGTGAACACCAACCCGCTTTACACGGCGCACGAGCTGGAGCACCAGCTCAAGGACTCGGGCGCCAAGGCCATCGTCATCCTGGAGAACTTCGCGAACGTGCTGGAGAAAGTGCTGCCCAGCACCCAGGTCAAGCATGTGCTGGTGACCGGTGTCGGCGACCTGCTCGGATTCCCGCGGGGGCTCATCGTCAACATCGTCCTGCGCCATGTGCGCAAGCAGGTGCCGCCCTTCAACCTTCCGAAGGCGACGCGCTTCAAGGACGCTCTCGGCGCAGGGCTCGGCCTGCCGATGGCCGAGGTGGAGGTGGGACCAGAGGACATCGCCTTCCTGCAGTACACCGGCGGCACCACCGGCGTGTCCAAGGGCGCCGTGCTCACCCACCGCAACATGGTCGTGAACGTGCTGCAGACCGGCTCCTTCCTGGTCGGAGATCCGCTGCCCACGCGCGGAACCATCATGGTCACGGCCCTGCCCCTGTACCACATCTTCTCGCTCACGGTGAATGCGCTGCTGTTCGCGCACGTGGGCGGTTGCAACCTGCTCATCACCAATCCGCGTGATTTCCCGGGCTTCGTCGCGGAATTGAAGAAGTACCGCTTCCAATTCATCAGTGGCGTCAACACGCTGTTCAACGCACTGCTGCACACGCCGGGCTTCGACCAGGTCGACTTCAGCCAGCTGCGGCGCACGCTGGGCGGCGGCATGGCGGTCCAGGGAGTGGTGGCCAATGCCTGGAAGAAGACCACGGGTTGCATCCTCGCGCAGGGCTGGGGACTGACCGAGACCTCACCGGTGGTGACCGCGAGCCCGCCGGGCCTGGACTTCAACAATTCCATCGGCGTGCCGGTGCCCTCCACCGATGTGGCCGTTGCCGATGACTCCGGCAACGAACTGGGCATCAACGAAGTGGGCGAGCTGTGCGTGCGCGGCCCGCAGGTGATGCGCGGCTACTGGAACCGCCCCGACGAGACCGCCAAGGTGCTGATGGAGGGCTGGCTGCGAACCGGTGACCTCGGACGCATGGACGAGCACGGCTTCTTCTACATCGAGGATCGCAAGAAGGACATGATCATCGTGTCCGGCTTCAACGTGTATCCGAACGAGGTCGAGGCCGCGGCGGCGACGCATCCCGGCGTGCTCGAGGTGGCCGCGGTGGCGCAGGCCGACGAGCGGGCCGGCGAGGTGGTGGCGCTGTTCGTGGTGAAGAAGGACCCCAACGTGACTGCCGAGAGCATCATCGCGCATTGCCGCAAGGATCTCACCGGCTACAAGGTGCCAAAGTACGTCTACTTCAGGACGGAGCTGCCGAAGACCAACGTGGGCAAGATCCTGCGCCGGGCGTTGAGGGACGAGTTGAAGCGGATGAGTTAGCCGGGGGCGCCTAGCCCACAGGGTAGCGATGCACCTCGTCGATGAGCACGCTCACCTGCTCAGGATTCACGCCGGGCGTGATTCCATGGCCGAGATTGAAGATGTGGCCCGGACCGCGGCCGTAGGAATCCAGCACCCGCCGCGCCTCGGCGCGCAGCACCTCGGGCGGCGCGAACAGCGCGGCCGGGTCGAGATTGCCCTGCAGCGCCACCTTGCCCTGTACGGCCGCGCGAGCGGTGGACAGATCGGTGCACCAGTCGACACCGGCCGCATCGCAGCCGATGGCAGCGATCTTGTGAAGCCACGGCCCGCCGCCCTTGGTGAACACGATGTTGGGCACGCGGCGGCCATCGGCCTGCTTCGTCAGCGCGGCGACGATCTGCGCGAGATAGCGCAGCGAGAACTCCTCGTACTGCGCGGGGGTGAGGATGCCGCCCCAGGTGTCGAACAGCATGGCGGCCTGCGCGCCGGCGGCGATCTGCGCGTTCAGGTAGGCGATGGTGGCGCGGGTGAGGACATCGAGCAGCCGGTGCAACTCGCGCGGGGATTCGTACATCAGGCGCTTGACGCGCTCGAAGGTCTTGCTGCCGCTGCCCTCGACCATGTAGGTGCCCACGGTCCAGGGGCTGCCGGCAAAACCGATCAGCGGCACACGACCACGCAGCTCGCGACGGATCAGCCGAACGGCCTCCATGACGTACTTCAGGTCAGTTTCCGGATCCGGCACGCCGAGCTTGTCGATGTCCGCAGGCGTGCGCACCGGGCGTGCGAAGGTTGGCCCCTCCCCGGTCTCGAACTCCAGGCCCAGGTTCATGGCATGCGGAATGGTCAGGATGTCGGAGAACAGGATGGACGCATCGAGTGCGTAGCGGTCGATGGGCTGCAGCGTGACCTCGCAGGCGAACTCGGGCGTCATGCACAGCTTCAGGAAGCTCCCCGCCTTCTGGCGAGTGGCGCGGTACTCGGGCAGGTAGCGTCCCGCCTGCCGCATCACCCAGATCGGGCGCCGGGGCGTGGGCTCGCGCAGCAGGGCGCGCAGGAACAGGTCGTTGGTCAGCGGCTGGGTCATGTTCGCTCGGCAGGATCGAAAAGTCGTCGATGTTCGAGGATGGCGTAGCGGTCCGTCATCCCGGCAACGTAATCGGCAACGGCGCGGGCGCGGCCGGGCCTGCCGGCACGCTCCTCGCCCCGCAATGCCGCGGCGCGGTGCTCATCGGGCAGCAGGCCCGGGTCTTCGAGGAAGGCGTTGAACAGCGAGGCGAGCACGCGCCGGGCCTTGGAGGTCATGCGCTGCACCTTGTAGTGCTTGTAGACGTTGTCGCGCAGGAACCGCTTGAGCTGGCGGTTGTGTTCGGCCAATTCCGTGGAGAAGCCCACCAGCGCGGAGGGTTGCCGCCGCACCTCGTCGATGCTGTTCACGGCGGATGCCTCGATGCGCTGCCCCGAGGCCGTGATGAGGTCGCTCACCAGCAGGTTGATCATGCGGCGCACGATCTCGTACACCAGCCGCCGCCCGCTCAAGTTCGGGTACAGCCCGCGCACCTCGCCATGCAAGCGCGCGAACAGCGGCACCTCGCCGAGTTCCTCCACGGTGATGAGCCCTGCGCGGATGCCATCGTCGATGTCGTGGTTGTTGTAGGCGATCTCGTCAGCGAAATTCGCGAGCTGCGCCTCGAGGCCGGGCTGCTCGCGCTTCAGGAACCGCTCGCCCACATCGCCCAGGAGCTTGGCGTTCGCCGCCGAGCAATGCTTGAGGATGCCCTCGCGGCACTCGAAGGACAGGTTGAGCCCGGTGAAGTCCGCGTACTGCTCCTCCAGCTCATCCACGATGCGCAAGGATTGCAGGTTGTGCTCGAAGCCACCCAGGTCGCGCATGCATTCGTGCAGCGCGTCCTGCCCCGCGTGGCCGAAGGGCGTGTGGCCCACATCGTGCGCGAGGCAGATGGCCTCGGAGAGCTCCTCGTTCAGCCGCAGTGCACGCGCGATGGTGCGCGCGATCTGCGCCACTTCCAGCGAGTGCGTGAGCCGCGTCCGGTACAGGTCGCCCTCGTGATTGACGAACACCTGCGTCTTGTAGACCAGGCGGCGGAACGCGGTGGAATGAACGATGCGATCGCGGTCCCGCTGGAACTCGGACCGGTAGGCGGGCTTGGGTTCGGCGTGGCGCCGGCCGCGGGATTGGTCGTCGAGCGCGGCGTAGGGCGCCAGGTTCCTCATCCCAGGTGCTCACGCAACGTCGCGGCCAGGGCCTCCTGCTCGTAGTGACCGATCACCACCGCCCGCCCCAGCTTCTCCAGCAGCACCAGGCGCACATTGCCCGCCAGCACCTTCTTGTCCATCTTCATGAGCTCGAGCGCCTTTTCCGCGCCGATGCGCGGCGGCGCCACCGGCAGGCCCGCCGAGGCCACGAGTTCGCGCACGCGCGCGGTCGAATCGGCATCGATCATGTTCAGTCGCTTCGACAGGTCCGCCGCCATCACCATGCCCATGGCCACGGCCTCGCCGTGCAGGAACTGCTTGTAGTGCGTGGCCGCCTCGATGGCATGACCGAAGGTATGGCCGAAGTTGAGGATGGCCCGCACGCCCTGCTCGCGCTCATCCTGGCCGACCACCTTGGCCTTGATCTCGCAGGAACGCGCGATGGCATAGGACAGCGCCTCGGGGTCGCGCGCGAGCAAAGCCGGCATCTTCAGCATCAGCCAGTCGAAGAACATCGGGTCCCAGACACAGCCGTACTTGATGACCTCGGCAAGGCCCGCGCGCAGCTCGCGCTCGGGGAGCGACTTCAGGGTGTCGGTGTCGGTCACGACGGCGATGGGCTGGTGGAAGGCGCCGATGAGGTTCTTGCCACCCGGGTGGTTCACCCCGGTCTTGCCACCCACCGAGGAGTCCACCTGCGCGAGCAGCGTGGTCGGGGCCTGCGCAAAGGCGATGCCACGCTGGTAGCAGGCCGCCGCGAAGCCCGAGACATCGCCCACCACCCCGCCCCCCAGGGCGATGACCAGCCCGTCACGGTGGATCTTGTTGCCCACCAGGGCGTCGATGACCCAGCCCGCGGTGGACAGGGTCTTGTGCTGCTCGCCATCGGGCAGTATGCACTGCGAGATGCGACGGCCCGCGAGCCCGTTCTTCAGGCGGTCGAGGAACAAGGGTGCGATGGCGTTGCTGCTGACGATGAGGATGGCATCGCCCGCGATGCCCCGGCTCCAGACGGCCGGGTCCGCCAGGAGCCCTGAGCCGATGTGGATCGGGTAGCGGGAATGGTCCAGGTCGACGGTTATGGTTTGCATCGGGAGTCTGCGCCGCTCATTCGGTCCAGTTTTCGACGGCCAGGGACTTCACGCGTCGAAAGTCCCGCACATTGTTGGTGACGAGCGTAGCACCCACGCTGAGGGCGTGGGCGGCGATCATCAAGTCGCTGGCGCCGATCATCTGGCCCCGGCGTTCGAGGTCAAGGCGGATGGCTGCATAGCGCTCCGCCGCCGCGCGCGACCAGTCGAGAACCGTCAGGTGCTGTACCAGAGCCTCCACGGCGGCACGATTTGCCTTCTTGCGGCTCGACTTTTCCACGCCGAACAGGAGCTCGGCGAGCGTCATCATGGAGATACATTGCTGGTCCAGCGGCACGGACTGTACGCGCTCCAGCAGGCGCTCCGAGGAGCGCCGGAGGATGAACGCGCAGATATCCGTGTCGAGCAGATACAGTCGGCTCAAGACGGGTCCCGCTGCTGCACCGGCAGGTCTGCCACGTCCTGCAGGAAGGTCTCATCCACACGAAGGTCCGACTGGAGGAATTCATGCCAGTCCTGCGGGCGCGGCGAAAGGATGATGTCATCACCCCGCTTGCTGATGAAGACTTCCTTGACGCCATCCGGAAAGCGGAACTCCAGCGGGATGGTGACCACCTGAACCCGGTTGTTCTTTCCCACCCGCGCGGTGCGACGGGGCGTGCGCATGAGCTTCGGAATTGCCATATACCGAAGTATATGGCATGCGGTGGGGCGTCACAACCGGGCGAACGCGCCGGATCACGTAAGGTCTGCTCCTGTCCTGGCAATCGTGCGGATCGCCCGCTGGATCTCCTGCGCCACCGCCTGCGCCTTGCGCTCGTCGGTGTTCACGGTGACGGCCGCGATCTCCTCGTACAGCGCCGCTCGCTGCCCCATGAGCTCCCGCAGGCGGCCTTCAGGGTCGGGATGATTCAGCAGCGGGCGATGATGGCCATGGCGGGTGCGCCGGAGCTGCTGTTCCACCGAGGTCCTGAGGTACACGACGGTCCCCCGTCCGGAGAGCCAGCCCCGGTTCTCGGGCCGGATGATGGCCCCTCCCCCGGTCGCCAGCACGACACCCGGCATCTGCGTCAGCTCGTCCAGCACCTCGGACTCCCGCGCCCTGAAGCCCGCCTCCCCCTCTTTCTCGAAGATGTAGGGGATATCGACCCCGGTGCGCTTCTCGATCTCGGCATCGCTGTCGATGAAGGTGAGCCGCAGCATCTTCGACAGGTACCGGCCCACGGCGGTCTTGCCGGAGCCCATGGGGCCGATGAGGAAGATGTTGGGGGTTGAGGTCATGGCGACCCACAGCCTATCGACAGATCGGGCGGCGTCAACCCGATTGCATTGCAAGGCCGGCATGCCGCTTGAGTCGCTGCAATGCCGTTACCGGTCACGAAAATGAAAGGGCCGCGCAAGCGCGGCCCTTTCATCAAACCGATGAACGATTAGTCCTTGTCAGCGCAGGTATGCGTTCCGTATGGACTGATGGCTCCGGGCGGGCTCACCGTGATCTTCATGTCATCCCGGGCGGCCGTGAGATAGAAATCCGAGGAGACGCTCGTTTCGGTACCAGCAACTCTCGTAGTTGCGGTCAACCGGACCTTCACCCAATTGGCGTGATCCTTCGGATAGACCACCTCGAACGGCGCCGAGCCTGTCGGCAGCTTCTTTCCGGCGTCGTCCACCGCACCAGGAGCTGCTGAAACCACGGTGCCTGGGTCAGCAATCGCCACACCACCGGGATCGAGCTTGCCGTTATTGTTGAAGTCCTCCCCATTATCCAGGATGGCATTGAAGTTGACGTCTTCAGTGGGGCAAACAGCCGACGGCTGCACAAAGTAGAGTTCAACACCCGGCGCCAAGACGCCCTTCATGTACTCCAGCGAGGTCACTGTCAGCGTGATACTGACATTCGCGACTCCGTTGCCCGCCGTATCGATCGCCTGGACGACGTAAGGCAGCGCGTACTGGGTGTCGTTCAAGTTAAGAATCGTGTTACCCGTACCGAGAGTCAGGAACACTGATTGGCCGCCCACCGTCAGCGTCGTGGTTACCGGCGTAAGAGCAGAGCCGGCAACCGCCGCGGCAATTGACACGCCGTCGGTAGCGCTTGGAGTTGCGCTCGCCGTATAAACCGTCTGAGCCTTGCCCTGGCTGTCGGTGATGGCTGACGCCACGGAGAGCACGCCTCCGGTGACATCTGTCAACGTGAAATTGACTGTCTTGCCTTCCACCAGATTGTTCTGCGGGTCGCGCACGATGGCAGTGATCGTGCTCTGTCCGCTAGTGGGGATCGTCGCAGGACTCGCCTGCAGGTCGATTGAAGCGGCCGTGGTTGCGAGGAAGCTCATGGGGACTTGTGTACTAACCCCGGCGGCACTGGCAGAGATGATTGCAGGTCCGGCCGTAGTGGAGGAAATCGTAACGGTTGCCGTACCGCTAGCGTCGGTGGTCGCTGTACCCGCACTCAAGGTGCCACGGGTAGCGGTGAAAGTGATCACCTTGTTGGCTTGCGGTACCCCGGAGGCGGTCCAGACCACCGTGACAGGCTGAACGGCACCGAGATTGATCTTGGCATTCGATGCAGGTGCGGTGATCGCAAAGCTTTGATTGCTTACCACGACCGTCTGGGTCGCTGAGATTCCCAGCGCCGTCGCGGTAATTGTGTCGGTGCCCGACTTGGTCGCCGTGTACTGAACGGTGGCCGTGCCGGTCGAGTCTGTCATTGCGGGAGACGAGGCGATCGGGTTGCCGAGCGAACTAGTCACGTCGATCGAAGTATTCGCAATGCCAATGTTGGCCGAGTCGACCAGCGAAATCGTATAGGTCGCTGGCTGCCCACCCTGGATGACATTCTGAGACCCGCTGACCGAGAGCTTCGTGCCCGCGACGGCCACCGGGATCGATGCAGTGGCAGATCCGGCCGTCGCCGACACCGTAATGGTCCGGTTGGTCGGGTCACCTGCGGCATTGAGGGTAGCCTTCGCAGCGCCATTTGCATCGGTGACCGCCTGGGTAACCGTCAGACCGCCCGAGGAAGCTTGAAAGGTAACTGTCACACCCTGCAGGAAATTGTTGTTGGACCCTCGCACCAGGGCAGTGATATTCGCCGATTTGGAGTTGTTCGAAGGAATTGATGGTGCGTCAGTCGACAGTGACAGCGTCTGCTGAGTGTTCACCACGTTGACGGTCGCAGTACCGGACACGCCACCCGTGGAAGCAGTCACCGTGATCGCGGTACCCGCAGCAGCGCCGCCGGCGCTCAGCGTAGCCGTCGCCCGCCCATTCGCGTCCGTCTTGGCTTGCGTGACCGCAATGCCGCCAGCACTGGCGGTGAACGCGACCGTCGCGTTCTGCACGAGGTTGTTGTTGGCATCCTTGGCCACCGCCGTGATCGTGGCGGAATCGCTGCCGTCGGCAGCGATCGACGCAGCACTGGAGGACACGGTGACCGAACTGACCGTACTCGGACCACCCGTTGGGTCCTCCGTGCCCGTAATCGTATTGCCGCCACCGCAAGCCGCCAGGAGCGCAGCGCTCAGCCAGGCAACGATCTTGAATTTACGCATAAATTGAATCCCTCAATCAGCTGCAATGCGATCCAGGCATCGCTTCAATAAAGATTGGAACCTTCACGCAGGATCTTCGGCGTGATGAAGATCAACAACTCGGTCTTCTTGTTGACGTTCGTGGTGCTCTTGAAGAGGTGTCCGAGAACGGGGATGTCGCCAAGCAGCGGCACCTTGTTCTGCGAATCCGTCTTGGTAGTCTCGAGGATTCCCCCGAGCACCACGGTCTGGCCGTCGTTGACCAGCACCTGCGTGATGATCTGGCGCGTGTCGATCGACGGCACGGTGCCGCCGGTGGCGCTCTGCACGAGCTGGCCCACCGAGTCCTTGCTGATGTTGAGGTCGAGGATCACGCGGCTGTCCGGCGTGATCAGCGGGGTCACCTTCAGCGACAGCACCGCTTTCTTGAACTGCGTGGTGGTGGCGCCGCTGGACGCGGACTCCTGGTACGGAATTTCCACACCCTGCGCGATGCTCGCTTCCTTCTGGTTGGCGGTGATCACGCGCGGTGCGGAGACGATCTCGCCGCGGCCTTCGTTCTGCGCCGCCGTCAGCTCGAGATCGACGATGTAGTTCGAGCCGAGCAGTGACATGGCCAGGCGCCCGGCCGGGTTGGAGATCGGCAGGTTGACCTGGTAGCGGTTTTCCACCGTCGGGGTCTTCACCGGGAACGGCGAGCCGTTGCTGTTCAGGTTGTTGATGCCCGAGTTGATGATGGTATCGGTGCCGTTCACGCCACCGGAACCGGTGACCGCGAACAGGCCGTTGTTGCCATTGGTGCGGACCGAGGTGAGGCCGGCGCGCACGCCGAGGTCACGCTCGAAGTCGTCGTTGACGATGACGATGCGCGCCTCGATCAGCACCTGCTTCACCGGCACGTCGAGCGTCTGCACGAGACGGCGGATGTCGGTGAGGCGGTCGGCGGTGTCCTGCACCAGCAGCGTGTTGGTGCGCTCGTCGATCGAGATCGTGCCGCGCGGCGAGAGCATCGAGTCCTTGCCACCGGCGGTCTTGATGAGCTTCGCGAGGTCCGCGACCTTCGCGTAGTTCACCTGCATGAACTCGGTGCGCAGCGGTGAGAGCTCGGCGAGGTCCTTGCGGGCGGCAAGCTCCGCCTTCTCGCGAGCCGCGAGTTCCTCGGTCGGCCCGATGATGATGACGTTGTCCTGGCGGCGCTTGTCCAGACCCTTGGTGCGCAGCACGATGTCCAGCGCCTGGTCCCAGGGGACGTTCTGCAGGCGCAGGGTGAGGTTGCCCGTCACCGAGTCGCTGACCACGATGTTCTGGCCGCTGGTGTCGGCCAGCAACTGCAGCACCGAGCGCACATCGATGTCCTGGAAGTTCAGGGTCAGGCGCTCGCCGGTGTATTCCTTCTTGTCGTCGAGCACACCGCGCTTGGCGGCGGCCTTCACCTCGATGGTGTACTGGTTGTCGGACTGGTAGGCGAGCTGCTCGAACTCGCCCGTGGCCGCGATGACCAGGCGCGAGCTGTTGTCCACGCGCAGCGCATCCACGGTCTGCACCGGGGTGGCGAAGTCCTGCACGTCGTAGCGGCGCAGCAGGTTCTTCGGCATCAGCGCGCCGGCGAAGTCGACGACGATCTGGTTGCCTTCCTGGCGCAGGTTGACCGGCGTGCGCGGGTCGGTGAGCTGCACGATCACGCGGCCCGTGCCATCGCCTCCGCGGCGGAAGTCGATGGTCTTGATGGCGCGCTCGACGCCGGCGGCGGCGGAGTTGCGCGCAGCGGCCTGCGAGACCGAATCACCGGGCTGCGTGCCCAGGGTGATGGTGATGGCATTGCCGTCCACCGCGGTGGTGTAGGGCATGAGCGAATCCACGTTCACGACCAGGCGGGTACGGCCATTGGCCTCCGCGGCGAGCACGGTGTCGACGCCGCCGGAGCGCACGTCGATGCGGCGGGAGGGAAGTGCCAGCGACGTGTTCGGCAGGTCGAACGCGATGCGCGCCGGCTTGTCGATGGTGAAGGGCAGGGGTTGTTGCGCCGGGCCGTTGAGCTGCAGCTTGAGCTGCACCTGGTTGCCGGGCAGGGTCTGCACGTCGACCTTCTCGAGCTTGACCGGTGCGCCGGCCGCCGGGTCGGCCGCACGGGCTGCCGGCGCGATCGCGAATGCCGCGACCAAAGCCAGTGCACCCAGTTTAGCCGCCCTCTTGAACATCGTTGTCATTGATCCTCTCCCTAATGCCTTCATTCGGTCAGCGCCAATGAGGCCGGTCGCTCGATATAGCCGCCCAGACCGTCCGGCACGATCTCGGTCAGGCTGATTTTGCTGGGCGTGATCTCGGAGATCTTCCCATCGTTCTGGCCCATGTAGTTGCCGGGTTGCACCTTGTGCACCAGACCGTCCTTGGACTGCACGAGCCCGAAGAAGCTGTTGCCGACGCGCATCGTCCCCACCATCTTCAGGGTGTCGAGGGAGATGCCCTCGAGGAACTCGCGGTTGCGGCGCACGTTGGGCCGCAGGTTCGGCTGGCCGTTGGTCGTGTTGGCGCCCTGCGGCTGGAAGGGCGAGCGCTTGGTGCCATCCTCGTACACGAAGGTCTCGTAGGGCTTGACCTCGCGCACGGGCTCGATCCTGCCACCGGCGCGCTTCTTCGTGGTGGCCACCCATTCCTCGAGCTCCGAGCGTCCGCCGCCGCAGGCAGCGAGGTTCACGCCCATGATCACGACGGCGCCCAGCGCCAGCAATCGCATCGTCCGGCTCATGTGGTCGACCCCACTTTCTTGCGGGCGGCCTTCTGCTCACCGCCACCACCGCCGCTCTCGTCATCCAGGTAGCGATAGGTCTTCGCCGTCAGTTCCATGGTCAGGTTGTCGAAGTTGCTCTTCTCCACCGGCTTGATCTCGATGTCGTGCAGCGTGACGATGCGCGGCAGCGCCGCGATGCCGCTGACGAAGGTGCCGAACTCGTGGAACGAGCCGACGAGGCGGATCTTGATCGGCAGCTCGGCGTAGAAGCCCTTGCTCTGCTCGCTCGAGGGCTGGAACAGCTTCTCGTCGAGTCCCGCCGCAAGACCGGTCTGCGAAATGTCGACCAGCAGGTTGGGCACCTCGGTCTTTCCCGGGAGCTGGCGGAGCATGGCGCCGAAGGACTTTTCCATCTCCGCGAGCTGCGCCTTGTATGCCTCCAGGTTGGCGGCGCGCTGCTGCTTGGTCGCGAACTGCGAGCGCAGGTCCTGCTCCTCGGCTTCGGCCTTGAGCAGCACGGGACGGTCCTGGTCCCAGACGAACATGTACCACCCGAAGGCGCCGGCGGCGGCGAAGATGAGGGTGATGAAGAACGCGCGCACCGGCAGCGGCCAGCGCCCCACGTCCTTCGGATCTAGCGTCTTGAGCTGGTCGAGCAGGTTCATTTGGCGGCCACCTTCTTCGTGTTCGAATCGGGCGCATCCAGGTCGACGCCCACGGTCTCCGCGTACAGCGTGAAGCTGGAGCCGCCGGTGGGCGAGTTCTGCGCCGTCTCGACCACTTCGAGCACCGGGTTCGTGAGCCACTGCGAGGTGTCGATGCTGCGCATGAACGTCGACACGCGCGTGCTCGACTGCGCGACGCCGTGGATCTCGAGCTTCTTGCCCGTCTGCTTGATGCCGGTGAGGTAGACACCATCCGGCACGGTCTTCACCACCTCATCGAACAGGTGCACCACCTCGGGCCGGCTGCGCTGGAGCTTCTCGATGATGTCCATGCGCGCGTTCAGGCGCTGCTTGCGGTTCTCGAGGTCGAGGATGTCGGTGATCTGCTCGTCGAGCTTGCCGATCTCCTTCTTGAGGTAGACGTTCTTGGCCGTCTGCGAGTCGATCCAGCTCGAGTACATGAGCTTGCCGCAGACGACGACGACGGCGGCGGCCAGCATCGCGCCGCCCGCTGCGATCGCGAACTGGCGGCGGCGGTCCTTGCGTTCCTGTTCGCGCCACGGAAGTAGGTTGATACGCGGCATAGTGTCCCTTAATCGAAACTGCGCAGCGCGAGGCCGCACGCCGTGAGCAGGGCCGTCGCATCGCGGTTCACCGCCTGCGCCTTGGCCTTGGAGGAAACCTTCATGTTGCCGAGCGGATCACCGCGCTCGGCGGTGATGCCCACGCGGCTGGAGATGACTTCCGCCACGCCGGGGATGTTCGCACAGCCACCGCACACCAGGATCTGGTCCGGCTGCGCGCGTCCACTGCCGGAGGCAAGATAGAACTGCAGCGAGCGGCTGACCTGCTGCGTCATGTCGTCGATGAACGGGTCGAGCACCTCAGGCTGGTAGTTGCTCGGCAGGCCGCCTTCCTTCTTGGCGCGGCCGGCCTCCTCCATGGACAGGCCGTAGGTCCGCATGATCTCCTCGGTGAGCTGCTGCCCGCCGAAGGCGAAATCACGCGTATACACGACCTTCAGATCCTTGAGCACCGAGAACGTGGTGCTGCTCGCACCGAAGTCCACCACCGCAACGGTGCGGTCGGCACCGCCGTCGGGCATCTGGTGGCGCATCAGGCCGCAAGCGTTCTCGAGCGCAAAGGCTTCGACATCGACGATGCGGGCGGAAAGGCCCGAGGCACGCACCGCGGCCTGGCGCTGCTCGACGTTCTCGGTACGGGTCGCCACCAGCAGCACATCCATCATCTCGGGATCGCGCTCGGAGGGGCCGATGACCTGGAAGTCGTAGCTGACTTCCTCCATCGGGAAGGGGATGTACTGGTCGGCCTGCATCTCCACCTGCCCCTCGAGCTCGTTCTCGCCGAGGCTCTTGGGCATCTGGATGACCTTGGTAATGGCTGCCTCACCGCTGATGGCGATGGCAGCCTCGCGGGCCCGCGCACCCGAACGCTTTACAGCGCGGCGGATGGCCTCGCCCACGGCCTCGGCATCGACGATGGCCTTCTCGTTGATGGCGTTGTGGGGCGTCGGTTCCGCGGCATAGGACTCCACGCGGTACTGCCCGCCGGACATCGTCAGCTCGATGAGCTTGACGGAGGACGTCGTGATATCCAGACCCAGCAGGGGGCGATATCGTTTACCGAATGACCACACTAGGTTTTCCTTTACGGTCAGTACGTTAGGGCGGAATCAGACGCGCCAGATTAAATAACGTGGTGCGACAAATAGCAAGAAACTGTTAAATCGCTTATCCATCACACCCCAGGCACGGGGGCGGTAATATGAAACCCCCGTTCCAGGCGCATTAAGTTAGAGCCCCTCGCTGTGTCCCGACGTTACCTAGTTCTCATATCTCGAATCTGCGTAATCCTGGTCGGCGTGATCTCCTTGGCAGTCTTCGCCAATGTCTGCGCTTATGCCTATTTGAAGCCCGCCCTGCCCGATGTGGACACCCTGCTGGACGTCCCCCTGCAGGTACCCTTGCGCATCTACACCCGGGATGGACGGCTGATTGCCGCCATTGGTGAGCAGCGGCGCATCCCGGTCAGCTACGAGCAGATCCCCAGGAAGCTGGTCCAGGCCTTCCTGGCCGCCGAGGACGACCGCTTCTTCAGTCATCATGGCATTGATTGGCAAGGGATTTTGCGCGCCATGCTGACCAACCTCCGAGCGGGCGAGGTCCGCCAGGGCGGCAGCACCATCACCCAGCAGGTGGCCCGCGATACCTTCCTCGACTCCAAGCGCAACCTGAAGCGCAAGGTCAGCGAGGTCTACCTCTCGCTCCTCATGGAGACCGAATTCAGCAAGGAGCAGATCTTCACCCTGTTCGCCAACAAGACCTTCCTGGGCCAGCGCGCCTACGGGGTGGCAGCAGCGGCCGAGGTGTATTTCGGCAAGACCCTGGACCAGCTCACGGTCAGCGAGATGGCCATCCTGGCGGGCATTCCCCAGGCGCCTTCCCGCTGGAACCCGGTGGCCGGCATCGAGGGCGCCCGCAACCGCCGCACCTACGTGCTGCGGCGCATGCTGGACTTGGGGTTCATCACCCCGGCCGAGCACGCCGCCGCCAATTCGGCGGCCATCGAATCCCGCCTGCACGGCCCATCGGTGGAGGTGGATGCGCCGTACGTCGCCGAGATGGCGCGCGCGGAGATGCTGAGCCGCTACGGGGACTCGGTCTATACGGCCGGCTACAAGATCTACACCACCATCGACAGCCGGCTGCAGCGGGCCGCCACCGTCGCGTTGCGCACGGGCCTCCTGGAATACGACCGCCGCCACGGCTATCGCGGCCCGGCCGCGAAGGTCGAGGTCCCCCGCGGCACGCTTCCTGAGGACTTCGAGACCGCACTCGAGGACTACCCCTACGTCGGCGGCCTGCGCCCGGCGCTGGTGCGTGACGTGCAGGAGAAGACCGCACGACTCTACGTGCGCGGCCTGGGGTTCGCGGTGCTGCCGTGGGAGAAGATGACCTGGGCGCGTCGCGAGCTCCCCGATGCGAAGGTCGATCGCGCGCCGGTTTCGCCTTCGGAAGTCCTGAAGCGCGGCGATGTCATCTACACCGTCGGCAACAGCGCGGAGTCCCTGCAGTTCGTGCAGGTCCCGGAAGCGCAGAGCGCGCTGGTGGCGGTGGACCCGAAGGACGGGGCGGTGGCCGCCATCGTCGGCGGATTCGACTTCTTCCAGAGCAAGTTCAACCGCGCGACGCAGGCACGCCGCCAGCCCGGCTCCGCCTTCAAGCCCTTCGTCTACGCCGCGGCGCTGGACAAGGGGTTCACGCCGGCGAGCGTGATTCTCGATGCGCCCATCGTCTACGACGATCCGAACAGCGACAAGGAATGGCGCCCCGGCAACAGCACCAACAAGTTCTACGGCCCGACACGCCTGCGCGAGGCGCTGGTTCGCTCGCGCAATCTCGTCTCGGTGCGGCTGATGCGCGAAATGGGCGGCACCTACACGCTCAACTACATGCCACGGTTCGGCTTCGACAAGGCGCAGCTGCCGAACAACCTCACGCTCGCGCTGGGCACCGGCACGCTCACCCCGCTCCAGCTCGCCATCGCGTATTCGCCGTTCGCCAATGGCGGCTTTCGCGTGAAGTCGTACTACGTCGAACGCGTCGAGGATCCTGCAGGCAAGGCGCTCTCCGAAGCACAGCCGAAGTTCGCCTGCTTCAGATGCCTGAACGAATCGAAGGCCCCCGAGCGCGCCGTCGAGGACGATGTGCCGGCGGCGCTGAAGGCGATGCTGGGCAACGCCGACGAAAAGCCCCACCTCGACAACAAGGAACTCGCACCCCAGGCCATCCGGCCGCAGGTGGCCTGGCTGCTGTCGGACATGATGGCCGAGGTGATCAAGCGCGGCACCGGCCGGCGGGCCCTGTCGCTGAACCGCCCGGACATCGCCGGCAAGACCGGCACCACCAATGACCACATGGACGCCTGGTTCTCCGGCTTCAACGCCGACCTCGTGGCCACGGTGTGGGTGGGCTTCGACCAGGAGCGCTCGCTGGGCGATGGCGAGGAAGGCGCGCGCGTCGCGGTGCCCACCTGGGTTTATTTCATGCACGAGGCCCTGGCCGGAGCACCCCAGCACGCCGCGCCCGTCCCAGACGGCCTCGTGACGGTGCGCATCGCGCCCGAGACGGGACTGCTCGCCAGCGCCGACAATCCCAACGGCATCATGGAGACCTTCATCGAGGGAAATCTGCCACACGCGGAAACCTATGAAGGTCCGACGGATCAGAACCAGAACAATGACGGCGACAAGCCGCTGTTCTGACTAGCCGGATGGAGGCGCGTGCGACATGCCCAGGAAATTCTCGCAGCGAGCCGATGACCTGCGCCGCGCGCTGGCACAGGAAGCCGCCCGTGTCATGGCACAGCAGGGAATCGAGGACTTCCTGCAGGCCAAGCGCAAGGCCGCCGAACGCCTCGGGGTGGATGATGCCGCGGTGCTGCCCCGGAACACCGAAATCGAAGCCGCTCTGCGCGACTACCAGCGGCTGTTCGGCGGCACCCGCCACGACCAGACGCTGAAGGAACAGCGCCGCACGGCGCTCGCCGCCATGCAGATGCTGCGCGAGTTCCAGCCCCGGCTCGTGGGCCCCGTGCTCGCCGGCACCGCCACCGGCCACAGCGAGATCAGCCTGCACGTGTTCGCCGAACCGGCCGAATCCGTCGCCCTGAAGCTGCTCGACATCGGCGTGCCGCACGAAGTGCACGAACGGCGCGTGCGCATGGACGCGGAGCGCACGCTCAACTACCCGGCACTGCGGTTCCATGCCGAGGAATGGCTGGTGGAAGCCACGGTCTTTCCGGTGGATGGGATCCGGCAGTCGCCTTATTCGCCGGTGGATGGGAAGCCAATGCGACGGGCTGATGTTCGGGAAGTGTTGGAGTTGATCGACGCGGGGTAACTCACTTCCTCGTCCAGCGTCAGGGCGACTCGCCTGGTAGCTGAGCAGGGGAACTGTGTTTGGCGCGTGTGAGCGCGGCCGTCTTGCCGCTTGGCGGCGCTGAGCTGATTCGATGGATGCCCTGATGGTGCCAGGTGCGCTAGCCGCCGCAGCGGCAAGACGGGGATTTCACCGCGCGCCCACGCGCCACACAAGCTCCTGCTCCCCACCGAGGAGCCGGACGCGTAGTGGTTGAGTCGGACGGAAAGCTCAGCGGTCCGTGATCCGGGCGTAGTCGCGTTGTTTCGGCCCGGTGTACAGCTGCCGCGGCCTCCCGATCTTCATGCCCGGGTCCGACACCATCTCCTGCCAATGCGCCACCCAACCGGCCGTGCGGGCGATGGCGAACATCACCGTGAACATAGAGCGGGGTATCCCCAGCGCGCTGTAGATGATGCCGGAGTAGAAGTCCACGTTCGGGTACAGCTTGCGTTCGACGAAGTACTCGTCCTTGAGGGCGATCTCCTCGAGCTTCAGGGCGAGTTCGAACAGCGGGTCGTTCTGGCGGCCGAGCTTCTCGAGCACGCGGTAGCACATGCCGCGGATGATCTTGGCGCGCGGGTCGAAGTTCTTGTAGACGCGGTGGCCGAAGCCCATGAGCCGCACGTTGTCGTTCTTGTCCTTCACGCGGGCGAGGAACTTCGGGATGTTGGCGACGCTGCCGATCTCATCGAGCATCTCGAGCACGGCTTCGTTGGCGCCGCCGTGCGCCGGGCCCCACAGGGCCGACACGCCTGCCGAGATGGCGGCGTAGGGGTTCGCGCCGGTGCTGCCGGCGAGGCGCACCGTCGAGGTGCTGGCGTTCTGCTCGTGGTCGGCGTGCAGGATGAACAGCAGATCGAGCGCCTCGGCCGCGACCGGGTCGATCATGTACGGCTCGCAGGGCACCGCGAAGAACATGTTGATCATGTTCGAGCAGTAGCGCAGGTCGTTGCGCGGGTACACGAAGGGCTGGCCCAGCGAGTGCTTGTAGGCGGCGGCGGCGAGGGTCGGGAGCTTCGCGATGATGCGGTGGGCGAAGATCTCGCGGTGCCGGGCGTCGTTGATGTCCGTGGTGTCGTGGTAGAAGGCCGCCATCGAGGCGACCACGGCCGAGACCATGGCCATGGGGTGCGCGTTGTGGTGGAAGCCCTGGAAGAACCGCAGGAGCTGCTCGTTCACCATCGTGTGGCGCATGATGGAGTTCAGGAACGCGGAGAGCTGGTCCTTGGTGGGGAGCTCGCCGTAGATGAGCAGGTTCGCCACCTCCAGGAAGCTGGACTTCTCCGCGAGCTGCTCGATGGGGTAGCCACGATGCAGGAGCACCCCGGCATCGCCGTCGATGTAGGTGATCCGGCTCTCGGTGCTGGCCGTGGCCATGAAGCCCGGATCGAAGGTGAACACCCCCTGGTCCTTGTTCAGGTTGGCGATGTTGATCACATCTGGACCGATCGTTCCCGATCTGGCCTCCATCTGCGAGGTCTTGCCGGTGGCCAGGTTCTTCAGCTCGTATTTCGTGCTCATGATCGTCCCATCGCCCATCGATGTGCTTCGTATTGATTACCCGCAGGTTTGCATGGGCCCAAGGACAAAATCAAGGCCGTAATAACCGCAAGGTGCGCACCGTCACGCCGCTATTCGATGGTCTTGAAGCTGGAGCCGGACTTCGGCTCCTTGTTCGGGTACAGGTCGTTGATCAGGCGCAGCTGCTGGACCGGGTATTCCGTGATCGGCACGCTCTTCGCCACCTCGGCGATGCGGGTGTCGTCGTTGGCCTTCTGGATCTTCAGCCGGTACGGCTCGGCCAGGGGGAACTCGGCCGTGCGCATCTTGCGGAAGGTCTCCATCACCGACACGAACACCCGGTCCGAGGCCGGCAGGCCATCGGCGCTCGAGCGGCTGGCCGCGAGGAACACGTACACCGACTTGCCCATGGCGATGGCGCCGACCCGCATCGGGGTGTTGCCGAAGGGCGTGCTCGCGCTGCGCACCACGCCGGAATAGCCCTGCAAGCCACCGGCAAGGTTCATGATCTCGCCGCGGTCCAGCGAGTTCGAGCTGCCCTTGAGTGCCCGGCGCAGGTAGTCCTGTGGGGTCTCGTTGTCCTTGAGCGTGTCGGTGGTCATGCGGATGACCGCGTCCTTGGAACGCGACACCGACAGGAGCTGCTCGCGCTCGTTCTGCACCAGCCAGCCGCGCGGAAAGGCCATCGTGATGCCCAGGTCGGCGTGGTAGAAGCGGTTGTCGCGCACCATGCCCTGCTGGCGGCTGCTGCCGAAGGGCAGGCCGTCGATGTGCTTCATGTAGTCGTCGCGGTCCACGACGCCCTGCGTGCCGTTGAGCTGTGCCCCGGCCTTGCCCGAGGCGAGTACGGCCTGCTGCAGGCGGGTATCGTTGTCGGGGTGGGTGGCGAACACGCCGTGGTAGATGTTCGGGTCGCGTCCTTCGGCCTTGGCCCTTTCGCGCTCGAAGCTTTCCTGGTTCTTCAGGGTCCCGACCACCCAGATCATCGCCTGCGGGTCGTAGCCCGCGCGGGCGATGTACTCGGCGCCCAGGCCGTCGGCCTGCAGTTCCATCTCGCGCCCATAGCCGCGCAGCAGCGCCTCACCGCCGATGTTGGCCAGGTCCGCGACCGCCCCGCTGCCGGTGAAGATGGCCGCGCCCATGCCGAGGATGTTGGTGAGCACACTCTGGCTCTGCTGCTTCACGGAGTGGCGCGCCGTGACATGGCCGATCTCGTGGCCGATGACGCCCGCGAGCTCGGCCTCCGAGTTGAGGTAAGCCATGATGCCGCGGGTGATGTAGACATATCCGCCCGGGATCGCGAAGGCGTTGATCTCGTCGCTGTCGATGACGGTGAAGTGGAACGCAAGCTCGGGCCGGTGGCTGAGCTTGGCCAGGCGCTGGCCCACGCCGTTGACGTAGTCCTGCAGCGCCTGGTCCTCATAGACGCCGTAGATGCGGATGACCTGCTCGTGCGCGCGCCGGCCCTCTTCGATCTCACCCTTCTCGGAGACGAAGGTGACATCGTGGGCGCCGGTCACGGGGTTGCGTGCGCAACTTCCGAGCAGGAGCGAGCCGGCGAGGAGACCGGTTGCGAAGGCCGAGCGCATCAGGCTTCGCATGGCAACCCCGCCACGACCGAAGCGCGCGCCTTCAGCGCGCGGTGGCGCCGTACTTCTTGCGGAACTTGTCCACGCGGCCGCCGGAGTCGACCATCTTCTGCTTGCCGGTGTAGAAGGGATGGCAGTTCGAGCAGACTTCGATGTTGAGGTCGTGCCCCACCGTGGAGCGCGTCTCGAAGGTGTTGCCGCAGGTACAGGTCACCTTGATGGCCTTGTACTCGGGATGAATGTCGGATTTCATGATCAGCCTTTCGCAAATGTGTTGAGCAGAATCCGCAAGCTACGGGCTCTTCACCCGCCAACGGCCACGCCCGCGTCGATGTCGAACAGAAAAAGGGCGCGCAGTTTAGCCCGCACACTGCCCCATCACAAGCTTTTTGGCCCTGCGTCCGAGGCATGCCGGCCACGGCGCGCGAGTGCGCAAATTTGTCCACAAATACTGTGGATAACTCTGTGGATTTCAACCAGGCCCCCCTGCTGCTGCTGCGGGATTTCTGCATAATTGTGAACATGGTCAAAAAATAAACAGGTCACTTTTCCTTTTCAGATCATCAAGTTGCAAAGCGCACCTTACATATAGCTGGCGCAATGTACTGTAGGTATCCCCTTTCACGGGTGGTCACAATCGGTGTGAATAAGCTCATGAGAGGAATTCCGCCTGCAGATCGTTCAGGAAGCGCATTCCCAGGGTCGTCGGCTGCCATCCCTGCCCCACCCGGCGCAGCAAACCCCGCGCCTCGGCCCTCGCCAGCGGGGCGGTGATCCGCTCCACCGGCAGGCCGGTCCCCGACTCGAACTCCGCCTCGCTGAAACCGGCCGGCAGTCGCAACACATTGAGCATGAATTCAAAGGGAAGTTCCGGCGAGGGCACCACCCGGCGCTCGCCGAAGGGCTGACCGGTCCCTTCGCCCGCCGCCAGGGCCTCGCGCAGGTATTCACGCGGCTGGCGTGGCTTCGCGGTGCGCAGGATGCGCATCTCGCCGCTGGCGCGATCCTCGAACGTGAGCTTGCCGTGCGCACCGGCGCCGATGCCGAGGTAGTCGCCGAAGCGCCAGTAGTTGAGGTTGTGGCGGCAGCGCGCGCCACCGCGCGCGTGCGCCGACACTTCGTACTGCTCGAAGCCCGCGCCGGACAGCAGCAAGAGCGATTCGCACTGCATGGCGAAGGCTTCATCCTCCTCCGGCAAGGTGGGCGGCCGCGCGGCGAAGGCCGTGCCAGGCTCGAGCGTGAGCTGGTAGTGCGACAGGTGCGAAGGCCCGAGCTCCAGCGCGCGGCGCAGGTCGGCCAGCGCCTCCTCGACCCGCTGCTCCGGCAGCGCATACATGAGATCGAGATTGAAGTTGTGAAGCCCCGCGGCGCGCAGCTCGCTCACCGCGCGCTCCGTGTCCTCCGGCGCATGGATCCGGCCCAGTCGCTGCAGCGCCGCCGCGGAAAAACTCTGCGCCCCCAGCGACACGCGGTTGATCCCCGCGGCGGCGTAACCGGCGAAGGCGCCCCGTTCCACCGCGCCCGGGTTTGCCTCCATCGTGATCTCGGCATCGGCGGCGATGTCGATGAAGACGCGCAGGCCCTGCAGCAGCCGCTGGAAATCCGCCGGCGTGAACAGGCTGGGCGTGCCGCCACCGAAGAAGATCGTCTCGATGCGCCGGCCCTCGACCAGCGGCGCCTCGCGCGCGACATCGGCGAGCAACGCATCGATGTAGTGGGCGTCGGGCTGCTGGCCCTTGAGCGGATGCGAGTTGAAGTCGCAGTAAGGACACTTGCGCACGCACCAGGGCATGTGCACGTACAAGGCGAGTGGCGGGGGCGGCGGGCTCACCGGCGCAGTTCCAGCGCTTCGCGCAGGCACCGCATGGCGATGCCGCGATGGCTGATGCGGTTCTTCTCCGCCGCCGGCAGCTCCGCCGCGGTGCACTGGCGATCCGGGAGCCAGAAGTGCGGGTCGTAGCCGAATCCGCCACTGCCGCGGGGTTCATCGACGATGCATCCCTCCCAGGCGCCCTCGGCGACCAGCGGCGCCGGGTCTTGCGCGTCGCGCACGAAGGCGAGCACGCAGCGATAGCGGGCGCTGCGCCCTTCGGGCGGCACTTCAGCAAGCGCCTGGATGAGCCTGGCGTTGTTGGCGGCATCATCCGCCATCGGGCCCGCGTAGCGCGCCGAGTACAGGCCCGGCGCGCCGCCGAGGGCGTCCACCTCCAGCCCGGAATCATCCGCGATGGCGGCAAGCCCGGTGCAGCGGGCGGCATGGCGGGCCTTGAGCAAGGCGTTCTGCGCGAAGGTCGAACCGGTTTCCTCGATGCTGCCCACCCCCAGGCCGGTTTGCGCGACGAGCTGGAGATCGAGACCGTCGAGGAGTGCGGCAAGTTCACGCAGCTTGCCGGCGTTGCCGGTGGCAACCACCACGCGCATGGCGAGCCCCGCCGGCGCGCTCAGCCCTGGCGTGCGGCGAGCTGCGCCGCGTGCAGCGAAGCGATGCCCTTCGCCGCAAGATCGAGCAGCCCATCGAGCTCATGGCGCCGGAAGGCATGACCCTCGGCCGTGCCCTGCACCTCGATGAAGCCACCGCCGGAATTCATGACCACGTTCATGTCGGTCTCGGCGCTGGAGTCTTCCTTGTAGTCGAGGTCGAGCACCGGCACACCGTCGTAGATGCCCACCGACACGGCAGCCACCTGGCCATGCAGCGGGTTGGAGGCGAGCTGGCGCTTGCGTTGCAGGGCATCCACCGCATCGCACAGCGCCACGAAGCCGCCGGTGATGGAAGCCGTGCGCGTGCCGCCATCGGCCTGCAGCACGTCGCAGTCGATCGTGACGGTGCGCTCGCCCAGGGCCTTGAGGTCCACCACGGCGCGCAACGACCGGCCGATGAGCCGCTGGATTTCCTGGGTGCGGCCCGTCTGCTTGCCACGCGCAGCCTCGCGCGGACTGCGGGTGTGGGTGGCCCGCGGCAGCATGCCGTACTCGGCCGTCACCCAGCCCTGGCCCGCACCGCGCAGGAAGCCCGGCACCGACTCCTCGACACTGGCGGTGCACAGCACGCGCGTGTCCCCGAAGCTGACCAGCACCGAGCCTTCCGCGTGACGGGTGAAGTGACGCTCGAAGCTCACCGCGCGCAGTTCGTCGGGCGCGCGCCCGCTGGGACGCTTCATGGACCCAGCCAGCGCAGCGCCGCGCCGCTGGTGTTGTCGCTGTAGGGAGCCGAGGCCTCGACCGCACGCTCGCCCAGCTCGCGCAGGGAGTCGCGCAAGGGCTTGCCCGGCGGGCCGGCGAACTCCGCGAAATCCTGGTCCTTGAGGTTGGCCCACATGCCATCCGAGCACAGCAGCAAGAGGTCACCCTGCTTGAGCTTGCGGCGCGCGGAGATGCTCATCTCCGGGATGGCGGAGTCCCCACCCAGGCAGCATTCAACATAATTTCGCATCGGGTGGTTCTGCACTTCTTCCTCGCGGATCAGGCCCTCGCGAAGCAGCACCTCGACATGACTGTGGTCACGGGTGCGCTGATGCACCTGAGTCTGGCGGATCTGGTAGATGCGCGAATCACCGATGTGCGCCCAGTAGGCCGCGGCATCCTGCACCAGGCAGATGGCACAGGTAGCACGCGGGCGCGTCTCGACCGGCAGGTTCACTCCCAGCTTGACCACTTCTTCGTGAGCCCGGCCCAGCGCCAGGTGCAGGAAACCCAGGGGATCGAACACCGGGTGCGGCACCTGCCAGAAGGTCTCGAGCAGCGTGGCACGAGCCGTCTCGGCCGCACGCGCACCCTCGGCATGACCCCCCATGCCGTCGATGACCACGAGCAGCGCCGCATTGTCCGCCGAAGCCACGGCCACCCGGTCCTGGTTCTCCTCGCGGTGCCCGATGAGGCTCACATCGGCGGTTTCGATCTGCAAAGGCGGCTCCGGGGGCTCTGCTACACTGGAAAATCGCTGGCGCGACGATTATCGCCCCAAAGCAGGGCGAGTCAACGCGGCATGCGTCAAAGGATCGACTAAAGAGGCAACGATGATTCGCAGCATGACCGGGTTCGCACGCCAGGAGCGCACCTTTCCGTGGGGACAGATCACCTGGGAACTGAAGACGGTCAACCACCGGTACCTGGAGATGAGCTTCCGGCTGCCCGAGGACTTCCGGGCCTTCGAATCCACGTTCCGGCAGCTCATCGGCAAGTCGGTTCGACGCGGCAAGATCGAATGCGGGCTCTATTTCCGCCCAGCCGTGGCCGCCAGCGCCCTTGAGGTCGACGCCGGTTTGCTGGAATCCCTGATGCGAACCCTGCGGCAAACCGCTGAGCGCGCCGGAGACCGGGCGCGCATCGATATGGTCGACGTGCTGCGCTGGCCGGGGATCGTGCGCGACACCAGCCGCGATGCCGAGACCCTGCAATCGGCCGCGGTGGAATTGCTCGAGTCCGCGCTCGCCGAGCTCGCCCGCTTCCGCGACAGCGAGGGCGGCCGGCTGCGCGATGCGCTGGAGCAGCGCGCGCAGCAGATGATGGAACTGTCCCGGCGCGTCGAGCAGCGCCTGCCGGAAGTACGTGCGCGCATCCGCGCAAAGCTCGAGGAGCGCATCGCCGCACTCGTCAAGGAGGTGGACCACAACCGCCTCGAGCAGGAACTGGTGATGATCGCGCAGCGACTCGACGTGGACGAGGAACTCGACAGGCTGCGCGGACACCTGGTCGAGGTGCGCAAGACCTTCGGCGGGAACGAAGCCGCGGGACGACGGCTGGATTTTCTCATGCAGGAGTTGAATCGCGAGGTCAACACCTTGTCGTCGAAGTCGCAGGACCTGGAGACCACGCGCGCGGCGGTGGACATGAAGGTGTTGATCGAGCAGATGAGGGAGCAGGTGCAAAATATAGAATGACGTATTTTGGCATGCGATGCTGTCTTCCCTCGTCATCGCACTGACGCGCAAACCCCTTAAAACCCAGCGTTTCGTCACTCTCTTCGTCTCGCCTCATCTTCCCTCGTCCCGACTGGCACCGAGGTGGGTGTTGTAGCTATCGTTGTAGCTGGAGGTCGGTTTTGACCCCTTGCTCCTCGAATGTTGTAGCTGGCTACAAAGGAGGGATCCGATGCTGTATTCACGCCTCACGGCAATCTTCGTCGAACGCGCCTTCCGCAATGAAGCGCGATTCCTGCTGAACGACGGACAGGGCTTGTACCTTAGAAAACAAGCCAATCTGCGTGCGTCCTGGACACTGCGGTATCGACTCAATGGACGCGATCGTTGGATGGCATTGGGCAACTATCCGCAGATGAGCCTGGCTGAGGCGCGAGCCGAAGCGCGCTCAAAGCGCACCCAGATCGACAAGAACGTCGATCCGTTGGATGAGCGAAAAGCGACATTGCAAACCGAGCGCGAAAGGAGTGATCGCGACCGCACCACATTCAAGGCGCTGTGCGAGGAGTGGTTCGACACGGAGATGCGAGGTCGCGTGCGAAACACGCAGGCGCCGATGCGCTACATCCGCAAGCACCTGGTTCCAGCATTCGGGTCAAAACGGCCGACGGAGATCACCCCAGAGGAAGCGGCTCGGCTCCTGGGCCGGATCAGTCGGACGGCACCGACGGTCGCCAACGACATGCTGCGCTACATGCGCCGGATCTTTCGCTTCGGCGTGCGACGGCGGCAGTTGGCGATCAGCCCGGTATCGGATTTCGATTCGCGGGATGCCGGCGGAATTGAGCGACATCGCGAGCGGGCGCTGGACCAGGACGAACTCGTTTCGCTATTGAGGACGATGCGAAGCTCGGAATCGTTCGGTGGACAGAATTATCTGACCATCAAGCTGCTGCTCGCCTTGGGAGTGCGCAAGGGCGAATTGATCAAGGCGACGTGGGATGAGTTCACCCTCGAGGGTCCTGAGCCGACGTGGCGCTTACCCGCAACTCGCAGCAAGACGAATCGTGCCATCAGGATTCCGCTGGTGCCCGCTGTCGTGGAGTGGCTCAAGGCGTTGCAACTCGTTGCGGGCACCAGTCGGCATGTGTTGCCGCAACGGCGTCGGGATCCGCGCCAGCGTGCCCAGCATGTCGGGCTCGACACGATCAATGCGGCCCTCGCGCAGCTCGAACATGGGCTGGAGCATTTCACGGTACATGATTTGCGCCGCACGATGCGGACGCACCTTGCAGCGCTTGGCGTTCGAAGCGAGGTAGCGGAGCGGTGCCTGAATCATCGGCTACGGGGTGTGGAAGGCATCTACAACACCCATGACTACTTCGAGGAAAGGCGGAAAGCGTTGGGCGCCTGGACGAACCTGCTGCTGGATATCGAGAGTGGTGTGACGAAGGTTACGCCCATTCACCGCGAGCGAACAAGCGCTTAGTTCATCTCACTCATTCGACGCAACTGGAGTACAAGGTCTGGAAAGTCAGTGTCAGGACCGGCGGCGCCGGTGGCTCGCAACTCCTGTTTCAACCTTCTTGCTCGATCGCAGGCGGCGTCGAGTCCGGTTTGGACCTTCCGGAAAATGTCGCGATCGTTTTTTTGATAGTCGGTCAAGTGCCCCCGTAGCTCCCGCTCTGATTCCGCCGAGTTCCGAAACTCGCGCGCGGAGTATTCAAAGTGGAGCAACAGCCAGAACTCTACGCTGGGACAATTCGCCACCACCTGAACTTGCGTCTTCTTCTTATGCGAATTCGACAGGAGCTTCAGTGCCTGGCGGCGGGCGTCAACGAGTTGGATGGAGTCGCCGTCACAAACCACGTAGACCAGGTCGAATTCGCCATCTTCTTTGAACAGCTTTTGCGCTTTCTTCACCAGGCTCAAGGGATCGGTTCTGTCGTCTCCGCGTTCGATTCGAGCCGCCGCCGGATTGACTCGCAGGTGTTCCATCAGTCCCTCGATGTAGTTCGGCTCTGTCTCACGCCCTTCGCACACGATCAGTACCGCCGGCAGCCCTTCACGCGACGCGCGCCGGCGTTGGAGCCTTCGCTGCTCCTTGCGCATCTGACGGTGTTTGGGCTGGTTCTGGCGCATCGATCAATGCAATGGTTGGCGGGAGATAAAGGGCACTCCGCCATACCGGGCGCGCAGATATCCCTTTTCCAATGCCTCACCCTTTCGCGGGCTGAAGTCGGTCAGCGGGGTCAGCCGGCTGGCCTGCCGTTCATCTTTGTCCACGAACCAGACCTGGTCGCGGCGCAGGAAATCCGTGTCCAGCAACGACGTGTCGTGTGTGGTCATCCACAACTGCGCGCCCTTCTTCGAGAACGTGGGGTCGTGGAACAAGCCCAAGACGAATCGCACCACCATCGGATGGAGGCTCGAGTCGAATTCATCGATGACGAGAAACTTGCCGCCTTCGATCGCGTCGAGGATGGGGCCAATGTAGGACAGCAATCGCTGCGTCCCTGCTGATTCATAACGCCCATCGAAAGAGACCGGGTCTTCGCCTTCGAGCGTGTGGACATACTTCACCACCGGCACATCCTGCGGATTGGAGGAGATCTCGGGCGCCTTGCCACTTTCCAATCGAAATGCGACCTGGTGTCCGGGATGGGACTCCACCTCGATGTCGGCAATGTGCAGGTCGGCGGAGCGCAGGAGCTTGAGCACCTGAGCCTTGAACAGGGGATCTTCCAGCCGCTGGAGCGTCGGCCCGATTCCTGCGGCGCCCATCCAGTTCACGATGACCAACCCTTCCATGAACCAATTCCAGAGCGGCTTGAGCTGCTCGTTATTGAGCTGGATCGCGGTGGTCAGAAACAACGCGCCAGGACGCGTTGCCTGCCGCCAGGTCTCCTTGGGTCCAGTGAAGTGACTGGAGAAGGCTCCCCATTCATGTTCGCCCTTCGCTTCGTTCCAGTGCCGTTCGAACCAGGACTGGCCCTTGCCCTTCTTGTAGACGATCAGCCACTCGTCGCGGATGCGCTGCGCGTCATACGAGAACCCGTACTGGTATCGAACTCCGTCGAGCAGCACAACGACCTCGAACTCGGTAGGCTCGCCGGCGGATTTCCGAACCAGGCGATACGGGGTGAACTGTTCGGCGCGCACGGCATCCAGCATCGAGGTGGACTGCAGCACCAACAGGCGCATGGTCACCAGCGCGAAAATGAGATTGCTCTTGCCGCTGGCATTGGCACCGTAAACGATACCGACACGGTTGAGCCGCGGAGCGCTGCGCACGCCGGTCTCGATGGTGTGGCTCGCCTCATGAGCGCGGTCAGTACTGGAGACGAAGCTAAGCGTCTGCTCGTCTCGCAGGGAGCGGTAGTTGCTGACTCGGAATTCGATTAGCATTTTTTGCTCCAGATAGAAAATAAAGTCATCTATTGCAGAATATATGCAATATTGGACAATATTTTATCATCAAAGTTGCAAATAGGCTGTGATCTGGGTTTCTGAGACATCGGCCAAATGATCGGCCATAATGATACAAAAAATAATTTAGAATCAATCGGTTATCGTCAATCAATATCGGCCAAACATGATCTCCAGTGGGTCCAGGCAGCGCATAGAACCTGCACGGCTGGAAATTGCCGGTGAGCCTGTCCTGGATCTGGTTGCCGAACTCTCCGCTGCGACGGCCACCTTAGGCCACGCTCTGCGTCCCCGAACGGTAGCGACCCTCTCTCAGCTCGTGCGCATCTTGGATTCGCACTACAGCAACCTCATCGAAGGCCACAACACGCGCCCGCGAGACATCGAACGCGCGCTGGCGGGCGAACTCGATGCCGATGCATCCCGTCGCAACCTGCAGCTCGAAGCGAAGGCACATGTACGCGTGCAAGCCGACGTAGACGCCAAAGCGGCTGCAGGCACGCTACCGGAGCCGGCGTCCAGCAAGTTCATAACGTGGCTGCACCGCGAGTTCTACCGCAATGCCCCTGACGCCACCCTGCGCATCCGCGGGCCCGGACGGGACATTCTGATGGCGCCCGGCGCGTGGCGGTCAGCGCCGGAGCAGGATGTGGCCGTGGGCCGGCACGCTCCGCCGTCGAGCGCCCGCGTGCCGGAGTTCATGCATTATTTCGAGGAGCGCTTCCGTCTAGAACCCTTGGGTAAAGCGGGACGCATCCTTTCAATGGCGACGGCGCACCATCGCTTCAACTATATCCATCCGTTTCCCGACGGCAACGGACGAGTCAGCCGTCTCATGAGCCACGCCATGGCTCATTCTGCCGGTATTGGCGCTCACGGCCTGTGGTCGATCTCACGCGGCCTTGCTCGCGGCCTCACCTCGCGCAGCGAATACAAGCAGATGATGGACCACGCTGATACGCCCCGTCAGGGCGACCTGGACGGGCGAGGAAATCTTTCGCAGCGCGCACTATCAGAGTTCGTACTCTGGTTTCTTCGCGTCGCGTTGGATCAAGTGCAGTTCATGACCGGACTTTTCGAACTCGACATGCTGTCGCAGCGGCTGAAATCGTACGTCGACCGCAGCGATCGACTGAAGCCCGAAGCCAATGGACTGTTGCAGGAGACGTTGATCCGAGGTGAGTTCGATCGCGGTGAAATCACCCGCATTACCGGCCGGCCGGAGCGCACTGCTCGTCGCGTGCTCAACGACCTGACGGATATGGGCCTGCTGGGTTCTGATACGCCCAAAGGTCCGGTGTCTCTGCGTTTTCACGCAGATGCACTGGAAAGCCTTTTCCCGAGGTTATACCCGGAAACCTGAACCTGCGATCACGGAGCAAGGCACTCAAAGCGAAAACCCCGGGTACACGAAAGCGCCACTGATGGCCTCGGCGTCTTTTTCGGACACACCGCTGGCGCGCACCGTCTCGGACCAGGTGGCTTCGACCTGTTGCTTCATGCCGTTGACGATGCGCTCCGCTTCGTCGCGTTCGAGTAGAAACCTGGTGTGCTGCGACAGAATGTTCTTCGCATTGGCATAGCGCCCTTGATCGCCGCATTCGAGCGCAAGGTCTCGGCGCTCTTGGCTCACGGGCGTTGACGGCGTGAGGTCATACGCCGGAGAGAGCTTCCAGCGCCTCCCCCTGGCGATGAACGCGTGGTTCCTGGGGTGATCGTCGATGTTCGAGATGAGCGCATTGAAGCAGATGCGGCGGAAAAGCTCCTTCGCGTCCTTCTTCGGTTCCGTGACGATGCGGCGCAGCTCTTCGACCAGGATCACGTAGGACCAGTTGCGGCGAACTTGAGGCACTTCGTCGGCACGCAGGACCGTCAGTGCGCTGACCATGCGCGCGCGCGTGTAGCCGTCCGCTGTCTTGTCGCGATCGAATCGCTTGACCAGCAAGACATCCTTCCCGCCCACCGTCTCGAGCCTGCTCTCCGCGGTGATGAGCCCGCATGCGCGCGCGAGCCGCAGCATGGCGTGCTCGATGCGAGCGTTGTTCCAGCGATCATCCGTCTGATTGAACTTCGCCATCCACAGCCCGGCTCCGTCCTCGACCACCGCCTTGGGACGCGCACCGCCCATGGAGGTGCCGAGCAGCAACAGGTCTTGTACCTGCTGCGCCAGAGGGTCGGCGGGCAATTCGTCTTTGATCAGCGCATCCGCCAGCGTCTGCAACTTCTCCAGGTCGATTGTCTGGTTGAAGCTGCGGCGCGGCGCCGGCGGCTCGGTATTGAGGCCAAACGCGAGCGCGCCGGCGCGATCGTCCGGGGACTCCAGCAGATAATCGAGTTCGCCGAGCTGCGATCTTCCGGTGTGCTTCTCGATGACGCGGCGACCCCAATAGTCCGGACCCGCATCTCGCAGCGCCCCAAAGACACCACCCAGGAGCGCCGTTTCGTACGTACGCTCGGAGAGCTTGAGTTCGACCGGATCGATCTCGACCGCGCGCGGGTCATCCAGGTATTTTCTGCGATAAACGAATTGGCCAACCGCATCACCCCGCGTGTTCGTGTTGAGCGCGAACTTTCCCGCTGTCACCGGCGTCGTCTCACCAGGTAACGTGATGTAGACGAAGCACTCGGTGCGAGACTCTTTAGAAGTCACTGCTCAGCCCTCGGCTCCTGCGCACGCGCGTCTTTGCGTTCGACGAGGACAGCGCGAGTCCTTGTTCGTCGGTCGCAGGGTTGGCGAGTTCCCGCCAAGGGCCCAGCAAGTCATAGGCCCACAGGAGGGCGGCGTACACGCCCGCGGCCGTCGACGCCTTTCCTTTTTCAGCTTCCATGACGGCGCGCGGTCCGGTGCCTATCTTCTCCGCGACCTCGGCAATGGTGAGCTTTCGCCGGCTGCGAGCCAGACGCAGATTGTTGCCCAGCCCCTTGAGGGCCTGTTCGATGGCGTAGGGGGGAGTCTGCAGGAGTGAGTTCTTGTTCGCCATATGCTTTTGAAATCATATAAAGACGTTTAAAGTGCTTTAAAAAGCATAATCTGATATCAGTGCTGCCGCAAGCTGCGATAGTGCCCCAGCGGCCGCCTATAGCAACGTTCGAAGTTCCAGAAGACCCAGTATGTTCTTTATTCTGGGCATTTCTCGCGTGTGTTGTCTATAATAGCGGACATGCCGCGAAAACCACCTCTGGGCTTCCCCTCCGAGCGACGCATGCTGGCGGCGCTTGGCGAGCGGTTGCGCCTGGCCCGAAAGCGTCGAAAGTTCTCGGTAGCCACGGTTGCGATCCGCTCAGGCATTTCGCGTACGACGCTGTACAACGTGGAAAAGGGCAACCCCGCAGTCACCCTGGGCACCTACGCCCGCGTCCTCGCGGTGCTGGGGCTGGAGAAGGATCTCGAGCGGGTTGCCGCGGATGACGTCCTCGGCCGGCGACTGCAGGACCTGGCGCTCTAGCAGGGCACTTTGCCATGACGCGCGCCGTCGAAGTCTGGATCGATGCGGACATCGCGCCCCTCGCGCGTGTGGGCACACTGCACGAGGACCGTGGCCAGATCCGCTTCCACTATGATCGTAGCTGGCTCGCGCGTTCCGAGGCGATTGCCATCGATCCGGTGTTGACGCTCGATGATGCGCCTTATTTTCCCAATCCCGAGACCGGCAACTTCGGGATCTTCCTGGATTCCGCTCCCGACCGCTGGGGCCAGACATTGATGCAGCGACGCGAAGCGCTCGAAGCTCGGGAGGCGAACCGCCGGCCACGGACACTGCACGCCTGGGACTATCTCCTGGGCGTTCAGGATGCGGCACGCCAAGGCGCCCTGCGTTTCCGCGACCCCGGAACGGCACGGTTCCTCGCCGACGATGCGCTGGCTGCCCCGCCTGTCACCTCCTTGCGCGAGTTGGAGTCCGTGGCACGCGAATTGTCCGGCCGCCGCATCGACGACCTGCATCGCCTGCAACAGTGGCTTGCGGTGCTGCTCGCCCCGGGCGCCTCACTCGGCGGGGCTCGACCCAAGGCCAACTTCACCGACACGGATGGCTCAGCCTGGATTGCCAAGTTTCCCGCGCGCGAGGATGACCGCGACATCGGCTCCTGGGAATATCTGGCTCATCAACTTGCCACGCGCGCCGGCATCGAAGTACCCGACGCGCGGCGAGCCAAGTTCAGTGATTTCCACACATTCTGTGTGCAACGATTCGATCGGGTAACCGGGCAGCGGCGTTTCCATGCCTCGGCGATGACGATGCTGGGCAAGGAGCGAAGTGAGGGCACGAGCTACATCGAGCTCGCACAGTTTCTACGCCTGCGGGGCGATCCTGCGTTCGTCGAATCGGATCAGGCGCAGTTGTTTCGCCGCGTCGTGTTCTATGTGGCGATCGGCAATCGGGACGATCATCTGCGCAATCACGGCTTCTTGCTGATGCGAAACGGATGGCGTCTCGCGCCTGCCTTCGACGTCAACCCAAACATCGACAAGGCGGAGCACGTGTTGAGTCTGGACGAGACCAGCCCGCAGCCTGACATCGAAGCCGTGCTCTCCACACATGAGTACTACGGACTCGACGGCGCGAGCGCGCGGAAGATCGTGGACGAAGTACGCGCCGCCGTCGCAGGTTGGAGAGACGAGGCGAAGCGGCTGCGAATCGCCGCGGCGGAGATCAACTTGATGTCGGCGGCGTTTCTATCGTAGCGACATCTGCTAAAGAACCGCGGAGACCCGCCAACTCAGCGTCTCGATTTCAACCAGTCAGATTGTCGGACCCACAGCTGGACACCGTCCCGGCGAATCTTTGCAATGCGCGCAATTTCCCCCAACCACACATCGTCGGGCGCATCCGGCGGAAAATGTTCGTCGAGTCTCTCGACCTTCAGCCCTGCGGCCCGCAGGAGCGCCGGAAATCTTGCGCCAAGATCCCTGTCGATGAAATAGGTGTACTCATGCGGCCCGTTCATAGGCGAGCGCGTCCATGATTTCATCAGTAGTCGCGCCGTAGTCCTGGGCGACATCCGTTGTGCTTTCGCCTGCGTTGATGCGATCCACGATCGTGGCGGTGGACACACCCAGCCGGGCGAGCGTGGGTCGACCAAACGACACTCGCGGATCGATTACCACCGACTTCCCATCCGATCGATTCGGCAACGGCGGGAAGAAGCGGCAGGGCAGATTGCGATCCCATTCAATGCGTCTCACCAGACCGTCGAGAACGGCCTTGATGCCGAGCTGGCCTGCCTTGTTGAGATTGATCAGCTCTCCATAGCGATGCAAAAAGAGCTCGCCGGGCGCTGCGTATAGCTCTTTGCTGGCAAGCAGATCAGCGACATGAAGCTTCTTCCGCGCGTAGTCGAGCGCCTCACGAACGGCTGACAACTTGAATTCGTGTTCGGTTCGCAAGGCACGCAGCGCGGCGAGTTCGATCAAGTTGCGGAAGGACAGGCGATGGGCGGGGTCCTCCGGCAGCGTGATCACCGGAGCAAAACGCCCGTGACCTGACCGCTTGGGATAGCTCCGCCCCATGACCCACGAGCGAACCGTGGGCGCCGGAACCTTCAAGTACCGCCCAGCCTCGACGATCGTGTAAGCGGGCGCCAGTCTAGGGTCGAAATCAGTGGTCATTGGCGCCTCCTTTGTGCATGCATTCTACCGGCCCGAAGGAACATCTACAGTAGATAATCGGGCAGGAAGTACGCAAGTATGAGTATTCGATGACTCACCGCGTCAGCTTCTCGCTCAACCGACGAGTGCTTCGAGATAGGGCCGCATGACGCGCTCAACCCGGCAGATCCGCGCGTAATGATGAATCTCATCCATGGTGAAGCGCCGGTGCGTCCAGGCATCTCGCAGGGCTTCCAGACACACGTCCAGGCCGATCTTGTTGCGGTACTTGAAAAGATCCGCAAGCGTTTTCGCCACGCCGTAGATCTTCACTTGCTCACCCTCGATCCGGTGTGACTCGATACCGGCACCAAGTGCCTTGCCGCCGAACCGCTGGACGCGAAGTTTGGGGTAGGAGAGCGACGGACGCCTGGACCGCAGGTCGATTGCGATCCACACCTCGTGTGGAAGCTGCGTGCCTATCTGGTGAAAGCTCAGTGCCGACACCAGGCAGATCACGGCTTTCGGTACGGTCACCGCGACCAGTGCTAGGCCGTGATGCTCGGTGACAGGTGCATCGGGAAGGCGGTACCGTCCGCGGGCGACCCGTTCCAGGACACCCGCCTGAACGAGACGAGTGAGCGTTTGGGTGTGAATCCCTGCTTGCAAGACCTCCTGGCGCGCAATCAAACCGCGCTTACGGGTCATGTGGATCAGGCGCTGCTCCATGCTGGTATTCACCATGTGGCGAAGTGTAGGGATATATTTACTTCTGTCAACACTTCGCCACAAGCTCCATGGCATTTGTTCCTTGGTCAGTTCAAAGGAAGTTCCATTTCCAGTGGTTTTGCCACATCGAAGAGCAGCTCGCTCTTCGGCACGCTCAACATGCGGCGAACCTGCAGACGCTCATCACGCGGATCGTCGACCTGGAAGCGATCGTGCGGGACCACTACTATCATCCCAACATGCGCGGATCGTTCTCGATCAAGAAGGTGCTGCCGACGATAGCGCCTGACATGGACTATAGCGAGCTGGGAGCGGTAGCGGATGGGACCGCCGCGCAGGCCGCCTATCTGTATGCGTGCTTCGATCCCGCGACGACCGCGGAACGTAAAGAGCAATATCGCCAAGACCTGCTTCGATACTGCGAACGCGACACCTGGGCGATGGTGTTGCTCGCACAGCATCTTCAGAACGGCGGAGGCCGAACATGAAAAAGAAGACCCTCAGTGCATTGTCCGTCCGTCAGCCTTGGGCGTGGTTCATCGTCAATGGATACAAGGATGTCGAGAACAGGACCTGGAAGCCGAGTGCGGGGCGGATCGGTCAACGCTTCATGGTACATGCTTCCAAGCGAAGGCTTACCAAGGCTGAGTTCGCTGAATTCCTGGTCAAGACACGAAGGTTTCGCATCCGAAAGCATCCCAAGTCCATTGATGAATTCATCTACGGCGCCATCGTCGGCAGTGCCGTGATTGCGAAGGTCGTACGCGGATCGAAGTCATTTTGGGCGGAGAAAAGGAATCACCACTGGATACTGACGAAGGCAAGGCGATGCAAGCCTCGAAAGCGGGCAGGTCAGTTGGGATTTTTCCAAATCAAATAGAATTCCGAGACTGCGCGTGCCGAAATTGGTAACGGCCTGTCCCTGGCGCTCATGCAGGCGGTTACGGATATTCAGTTCCAGCGCGGCGCGGACCAGCCTTCCACACGGGCCTGTTACGCGTAGCGCAGTCGCAACGCGGAGTCTTTCAGCCGGGTCAGCAGCACAGCACGTTGTGAACCCAGGGCAATTGTCCAACAGTCTGTTGGACGATTTCGGCATCTGGTCAAGCCTCGGAAAAGGCGCGCGTATACAGCAGGTTGGCGCGGGAGAACCCCTTCATCTCAGGGAATGCCTTCCGCAGATCGCGCGCCAGCCGCTCGATGATCTTGCTGCCCCACCCCTGCCGGGCCTGCCGCTCCAGGCAAAATGCGCATCCGTGCTTTTTGCGACCATGTGAAAAATCCGAGACGGCAGCTACGCAATTGGACGAAGGCTTTTTGGATATTGCTGCCAGCGGCGACCATCCAAGGTGTTGCCGCCAGCCTTCGGAGTCTTTCCGCCCCATTGCTTGAAGAAAAACGCGACGCGAGCACTGTTGCATTGGTCTCGCAGTAAACGAACCCATTCAGCGTTGAGTTCTCGAGCGCCGGCTCCACTCTCTCCGCCGGCGATGGCCCAATGAATGCCGGACAGATCGACGGTTCCCAAATCCTCCAGGAGCGGCTCGAAGGAAACGAAGCGCACTGCTGCCCTCGCCTGCCGAAGATGCCTGAGTCGCCCAAGGGTCGCGCGATCTTCAATCGAGACGCCGAGCCAGATATGCTCGGGCGCGAGTCCCTTCGAATATCGTTCATTGACGTATCTGCGAAGCAGCGAGCTGCGCTTGGTCAGCACTTGGAATTGGTGCGAACGCGCCCGCTCCATGGTTTCAAAAACCTGGTCGACAAACTCGCGCGGTATTTCTTTATGAAATAGATCGCTCATGGAATTCACGAACACCCGCCGTGGTCGTCTCCACGAAAGCGGCTCCGTGAGCTTGTGCGGGCGAAGCGTCAGGTCGAATCCATTCGTGAAAGGGTGATCGGCGGTTCCGCGGAAACGTTCTGCAATGCGCTCCGCATAACAATGATCGCAGCCGCGGCCGACCTTGGTGCAACCCGTTACCGGGTTCCACGTCGTGTCAGTCCATTCGATAGCGGTTCTTGCGGCCATCAGAAATCGAGGAAATGAATCAAGACGCATCCAGTACGTGCAACCACAGGAAATCCATTTCGATGCCAAGACGGTTGATGATGCTGCGCGCCGAGCAGACGCGAGTTCCGCCTTGGGGATTTGCGCACAAAGCCCCACCCGCCGAGGCTGTATACATATACAGCATGCTTACACGCCCGTCAAACACTCGGCACCGCGATCCGAGACCGCAGGATCTTCGAGCCGTCTTCTCTCCGTCCATCGGCGCGCACGATCTCGATCGGCCTCCGTGACTGTACGTTAGCGGTCTCACAACTTCCTCCAAGGTCACGATGAACGTCATCTCGATCCAATCTGAGTCTGTGCTCATAAGCGGCTATCTAAGGCTCCCTCAGGTTTGGCGTCCGTTGCAGCGGGACAGGAATAGTTCAATGAAGGGATTACCCGATGACAAAGCCGGGCGTTGTTAGAATACGCCGCCACGGAATAGTAGGACCTTCATGGCTCGAACGAAGTCCAAAACCTCGACTGCAAAATCCACCGCCTCCCTCGGCTTCGAAGCCAAGCTCTGGCTCACCGCCGACAAGCTCCGCAACAACATGGACGCGGCAGAGTACAAGCACGTCGTCCTCGGCCTGATCTTCCTCAAGTACATCTCCGACACCTTCGAGGAACACCGCACCAAGCTTGTCAAAGGCGAGGGCGACTACACCGGCGCCAACCCCGAAGACCCGGACGAATACAAAGCGGAGAACGTCTTCTGGGTACCCGCCGAGGCGCGCTGGTCGCACCTGCAGGCCAGCGCCAAGCAGCCCACCATCGGCAAGATCGTGGACGACGCCATGGTCGCCATCGAGCGCGACAACCCGCGCCTCAAGGGCGTGCTGCCCAAGGACTACGCCCGCCCCGGCCTCGACAAGCAGCGCCTCGGCGAACTCATCGACGTCATCGCCACCATCGAACTCACCGCCGCCAGCGAGGGCGAGAGCTCATCCAACAAGAACGGGCACGGCTCCATCGACCTGCTCGGCCGCGTGTACGAGTATTTCCTCACCCGCTTCGCCAGCGCCGAGGGCAAGAACGGCGGGCAGTTCTACACGCCGAGTTGCGTGGTGCGCTGCCTGGTCGAGATGCTCGCCCCCTACAAGGGCCGCATTTATGACCCCGCCTGCGGCTCCGGCGGCATGTTCGTGCAGTCGGAGAAGTTCGTCGAATCCCACGGCGGCAAGCTGGGCGACATCAGCATCTACGGCCAGGAGAGCAACGCCACCACCCGCCGCCTCGCGGTGATGAACCTCGCACTGCGCGGCATCGAGGCGGACTTCGGCCCCGAGCACGCGGACACCTTCCGCCGCGATCTGCATCCGGACCTGCGCGCCGACTATGTGCTGGCCAATCCGCCGTTCAACGATTCCGACTGGTTCCGCAAGGATGATGACGTGCGCTGGCAGTTCGGCGTGCCGCCTAAGGGGAATGCCAACTTTGCGTGGGTGCAGCACTTCATTCATCACCTGGCGCCTAACGGGTATGCGGGGTTCGTGTTGGCCAATGGGAGCATGTCGTCCAATCAGTCTGGGGAGGGCGAGATTCGCCGCGCCATCATCGAAGCGGATCTCGTGGACTGCATGGTCGCGCTGCCCGGACAGCTCTTCTACAGCACACAGATTCCGGTCTGCCTGTGGTTTCTGGCGAAGAGCAAGAATGCCGATGCCAACCGGGGATTCCGGCATCGCCGCAAGCAGACGCTATTTATTGATGCCCGCAAGCTTGGCACTCTCACCGACCGTGTGCATCGTGAGCTGACCGACGAGGATCTCGAAAAGATCTCCACCGCATATCACAACTGGCGAGGAAACAGCGGCGGAAAGCAGTACGAGGACATCGCCGGATTCTGTAAGTCTTCTACGTCAGATGAAATTCTTGCCCACGGCTTTGTACTCACGCCCGGCCGATACGTGGGCACCGAGGAGGCTGAAGATGAAGGCGAGCCTTTCGAAACGAAGATGCTGCGCTTGGTTGCGGAACTGCAAGTCCAGTTCGCCGACTCTGCAAAGCTAGATAAGACCATCATTGAATACCTGAGGGGACTCGGCTTTGGCGAGTGAATGGGAGGAAACGACCGTCGGGGAATTGGTGAAGCGGGGTGTGATTGAGCGTCCACTCGATGGGAATCACGGCTCGATACATCCGAAGGGTGGCGACTTCGTCGCTACTGGTGTGCCGTTTATTATGGCGTCTGATCTGGTCGGTGGAGGTATCGATACGGTCAATTGCTCATTCATTTCCGTTGAGCAGGCTAAGTCGCTGCGGAAGGGCTTCGCAAAGCGGGGTGATGTATTGATTTCGCACAAGGCAACTCTGGGTAGAACGGCACTCGTCGGCGATATACCCGGCGACTTTGTTATGCTCACGCCGCAAGTTACTTACTACCGTACAAAAGATGATTCGAAACTAGACAACCGCTATCTAAAGTACTACTTCGATTCGGAGAAGTTCCAAAAGGTACTGCAGTCTTGGGCTGGCGCGGGCTCGACCCGGGCCTACATCGGAATTACAGACCAACTTCGCTTGCCCGTCCTTCTCCCGCCCCTTTCCGAACAAAAGGCCATTGCAACGGTACTCGGGGCGCTGGACGACAAGATAGAGTTGAACCGGCGGACGAACGCGACGCTAGACGCGATGGTGCGGGGGCTGTTCCAGAGCTGGTTCGTAGATTTCGATCCCGTCCTCGCCAAACTCGACGGTCGCGCCCTCGACTTAGCGGCCGCCCACTTCCCCGACTCCTTCCAAGACTCCGAAGTTGGCCGCATCCCGAAAAGTTGGACCGTTGGCAAGGTCGGTGACATCGCCACGGTGCACCGCAGTGTAGTTAATCCTATAGATTTCCCAACGGAGACATTCGACCACTTCAGCCTTCCCGCCTTCGACAACGACCGGACTCCAACGGTAGAACTCGGACACGCCATCATGAGCAACAAGTTCATCGTAACACCGAATTCAGTGTTGCTCTCCAAACTTAATCCGCACATTCCACGAATATGGCTGCCTGATCTTGTCGAATCACGCCGTTCCGTCTGCTCGACTGAGTTTATTGTCGTTTGCCCGAAGGTTGATGCCTCACGTGAATACCTGTTCTCACTTTTCACCAGCGCAGCCTTCGCCAGTGTTTACGGCACGCTCGTCACCGGCACCACTGGCAGCCATCAGCGCATCCGCCCCGAAAGCGTCATGGACATGAAGATTGTCGTTCCATCGTTGCCGGCAATTCGCGCGTTCACCGACATCGCGAAGCCGATGTTCGATCGTATCAACCGTAACACTGAGCAATCCTGCATCCTCGCAATCCTGCGCGATACGCTGCTGCCAAAGCTGTTGAGCGGAACTTTGCGCATCGCACAGCTCGCAACTGCCTCGAAGTTCAGCTTTGGAGCTTCTCGAAATTTCACTCGGGGTTGCACATGATTCGGGACGCAAGCGAGAACTTGACGAAGCAGCTGCTCGACTGGGCACTGCCCCAGGAAGAGTCGTCGGTACTAGAGACAAAACGCGTATCCGGAAAGATGGTTGGCAAAGCACTGGAAACCATATGTGCATTTGCCAACACCTACGGAGGCTGGTTGCTCCTTGGCGTAGAGGACGCCGCAAAGGCATCAGCGGAGCAGCGGCTGTTTGGCATCGGCGAGAACCCAGATGCTATAGATGAGCTGATGCGTAAGCTCAATAGCCATCATCAGCCGATCGTCGAAGGCGTGATGACGTTTCGTGTGCATTGCACCCTGCGTGATGGCACCGCCGGAGTTTTGATCGCGATCAGTGTTCCCGCTAGCGACAAGGTGCATTCTATTCTGGACGATGGGACGTGGACGCGCGGCGATACGAGCAATCGCGAGATGAACGCCACCGAGATTACGGAGCTGTCGTATCGCCGCGGCGTTTGCAGTGCCGAGTCAGAGCCGGTGGAAGTTGACTTCGAACTTCTGGATACGGAGACTTGGAAGTTGTTCCTTCGCGGACGTGGGTTGACGCCAACCGGTGTTGCAGATCAACTCTATCGCATTGGCTTGGCCAAAAAGGTTGGCAACGAGTTACGGCCGTTGCGAGCGGCGGTCTTACTGTTTGCAGACCATCCGGGATCATTGCTAGCGGCAACCAGTACCCGTGCCGATGTACGCGTGTTCCATTACAAAGGCACGTCTGTGGAGGCCGGAGAGGTGCCGAATCTTAAGAAGGCACCAAGGACTCTGTCGGGGCCGATCTATCAGCAGATTGAACAAACGCACGCCTATGTATTGGGAGAGCTAGCAGAAGGATTGACGTTGGCGGCATCGGGCTTCCGCACCGTGCATCGCTATCCGGAGCGAGTCATCAAGGAGGCAATTACCAATGCGCTGATTCATCGCGACTACCGGTTTAACCGCGATATTCAGATTCGCATCTTTGACAATCGCATCGAGATCGTCAGCCCCGGGATTTTCGCCGGTCGCATCACCGCCGCGACCATCCACCGCGGAGGGTCGTTCGCTCGCAACGCGCTGATTGCCAGCAATCTTCGAGAATTCCCTGAACCGCCGAACGTGGATGCAGGCGAAGGTGTACGCATGATGTTCAGCGTCATGCGAGCAAGCAATCTTTACCCCCCGCAGTACCGGGAAGTTCGCGATCAGGCCCAGGAGGCTATCGTGGTCACGCTCCTAAACGAAGAGCGCCCGCCTATCTGGGAGCAAGTCAGCGATTGGATGGACAGAAACGGTCCGATTGGGAACGCCGATTTGTGCAAGATCGCCGGATTGGACACATTGAAGGCTTCCAAAATGCTCAAGCGATGGGTAGATCAGGGGCTGCTAGTGGCCGATCCGAATCGAGCCAAACGCAATATGGTCTATGCAAAGCCCGTTTCTGCAGAGCGCGTTGGAATACTTGGTTCATTTTCCGAGCTCTTGGATAACAAACCTGAAACTCCTGTTAAGTGACTGTTTTATATACACTTTTCCAGATAGTTATTATCCGTCAACTAGCATCCAATGAGCCTCAACGAATCCATCGTCGAAGAGGTCGCCCTCGAATGGTTCGGGGAGCTGGGCTATTCCATCGGTCATGGTCCGCACATAGCGGCTGGCGAGCCGGCGGCTGAGCGGGACTCGTTTGGTGATGCGATTCTGGTGGGTCGACTGCGCGAGGCAATCGAGCGGCTCAACCCTTCCATCCCCGAGGAGGCTCGGGAAGATGCTCTGCGTAAGGTTCAGTGGGTAACGACGCCCTCGCTAAGTCAAACGAATAGGGCCTTCCACATCCTTCTGCGCAATGGCGTGCCAGTCGAATACCCGCGGCCTGACGGCGGCATCGCGGGGGACAACGTGCGGCTGGTCGACTTCAGCGATGTGCAGTCCAATGACTGGTACGCGGTGAATCAGTTCACGGTGATCGAGGGGCATCACAACCGCCGCCCGGACATTGTGGTTTTTCTCAACGGGCTGCCGCTGGGCCTGATCGAGCTGAAGAATGCTGCGGACGAGGACGCGGATATCTGGGCGGCCTACCGGCAGCTGCAGACCTACAAGGCAGAGATCCCATCGCTGCTGCAATTCAACGCCGTTCTGGTGGTTAGCGACGGCACCTACGCCCGCATCGGCTCCCTGACGGCGAACCAGGAGTGGTTCAAAGTCTGGCGCACCATCGATGGCGAAGGCGACGCACCGAAGAATGCCCTGGAGCTGGAGCTGGAGGTGCTGGTACGTGGGGTGTTCGATCGGCGGCGCTTCCTCGACCTGCTGCAGCACTTTATCGTCTTCGAGGAAGATCCGGACTCGGGCGCGCTGCACAAGATCATTGCGGGCTACCACCAATTCCACGCGGTGAACGCAGCGGTAGAAGAAACCGTGCGCGCTAGCGGCATGGCCGGCACCGCCAACGCAGTGAGCGATGACTCGGGCACCTACTGGTCAGGCCGGATGCACGGCGGCAAGCCGGGCGACCGCCGTGCCGGCGTTGTCTGGCACACGCAGGGCTCGGGCAAGAGTTACTCCATGCTCTTCTATGCCGCGCGCATGGTCCGGCATCCGGCCATGCAGAATCCGACGCTGGTGGTGCTGACCGACCGCAACGATCTGGATGACCAGCTCTTCGGCCAGTTCCAGCGCTGCGCGGACATGCTGGGCCAGGTTCCCGTGCAAGCCGAGAGCCGCGAGCAGTTACGCGAACTGCTGAACCGGGCCAGCGGCGGCGTGGTGTTCACCACCATCCACAAGTTCATGCCCGAAAGCGGCGAGATCATGTCCGCGCTGAGCACGCGGCAGAACATCGTTGTCATCGCCGACGAGGCGCACCGCAGCCAGTACGGGTTCGGCGGCAAGGTCAACGAGAAGACCGGCAAGATGTCCTACGGCTTCGCTAGCAACCTGCGCGATGCCCTGCCGAATGCCTCGTACATCGGCTTCACCGGCACGCCCATCGAGAAGACGGACGCGAACACGCGGGCGGTGTTCGGCGACTACATCTCCATCTACGACATCCAGCGCGCCGTCGCCGACAAGTCCACGGTGCCGATCTACTACGAGAGCCGCATCTCCAAGCTCAGCCTGAATGCCGCCGAGCTGCCGAAGCTCGATGAGGAGTTCGAAGAGATCACAGAAGGCGAGGAGCTGACGAGGAAGGAGAAGCTCAAGTCAAAGTGGGCCGCGCTGGAGGCGCTGGTGGGCGACCCGAAGCGCATCGCGCTAGTGGCCGCAGACATGGTGGCGCATTTCGAGAAGCGCTGGGAGGCGATGGACGGCAAGGCGATGATCGTCAGCATGAGCCGCCGGATCGCGGTGGATCTCTACAACGCAATCATTGTCCTGCGCCCCGACTGGGCCAGCGCCAAGGACGACGACGCGGAAGCCGAGAAGGGCAAGGCCTGCGTGGTGAAGGTAGTGATGACCGGCAGCGCCGACGACGGCCCCGACTGGCAGCCGCACATCCGCAACAAGGACAAGCGCCGCAAACTCGCCAACCGCTTCAAGGACGCCAAGGACCCGTTCCGCATCGTGATCGTGCGCGACATGTGGCTGACCGGCTTCGACGCCCCCTGCCTGCACACCATGTATGCCGACAAGCCCATGCAGGGTCACGGCCTGATGCAGGCCATCGCCCGCGTGAACCGCGTGTTCAAGAACAAGCCCGGCGGGCTGGTGGTGGATTACCTTGGCCTCGCCGATCAGCTCAAGCAGGCGCTGGCAACCTACACGGAGAGCGGCGGCCACGGCAGCCCGACGCTGGATGAAGCCCAGGCCATCGCCGTGATGCTGGAGAAGCACGGCATCGCCTGCGACATGCTGCACGGCTTCAATTGGGAAAAGTGGACCACCGGCAAACCGGCGGAACGCCTCGCGCTGCTGCCGGCAGGGCAGGAGCACATTCTCGCGCAGGAAGACGGCAAGCAGCGCTGGGTGCAGGTGGTGATGGAGCTCTCAAGCGCTTTTGCGCTGTGCGCGTCCAGCGATGAGGCGATGAAGATCCGTGATGACGTGTCCTACTTCCAGGCCCTGCAGGCTGCCCTGAACAAGCGTGCCGGCGCCAGCGGTAGGAGTCCGGAGCAGATCGACGCCGCCATCCGCCAGCTGGTGAGTAGCGCGATCACCACCGATGGCGAGGTGATCGACGTATTCACCGCCGCAGGCCTCGCCAGGCCGGATATCAGCATCCTCAGCGACCAGTTCTTGGCCGAGGTGCGCGGCCTGAAGCACAAGAACGTCGCCGCGGAGTTGCTGGAGAAGCTGCTGAGGGATGAGTTGAAGCTGCGCTCGAAGCGCAACCTGGTGCAGAGTCAGGTGTTCAGCGAAAAGCTGAAGAAGACCCTGAACGGGTACCACAATCGAGCCATCTCGACGCTGCAGGTGATTGAAGAGCTGATCAAGCTCGCCAAGGATCTCGATGCCGCCACGAAGGCAGGGCAGGAGATGGGGCTGACGGACGACGAGAAGGCGTTCTACGACGCACTAGCCGCGAACGAATCAGCAGTCACCGCGATGGGCGACGACAAACTCAAGGTGATCGCCGCGGAACTGATCACCCAGGTGCGCAAAAGCGTGACCATCGACTGGACGCTACGCGAGAGCGCGCGGGCGAAGATCAAGGTGATGGTGAAACGGATATTGAACAAGTACGGGTATCCGCCGGACCTGCAGGAAGAGGCGGTGAAGACGGTGCTGGCGCAGGCGGAGTTGCTGTGCGCGGATTGGACCATGGGCGGTTGAGTCAAAACGAGGGCATCGCGAATCCACATAAATCTGCCGATTCCAGCGACAAACGCGACTGGAGATTGACGAGAACTGCCGTACTGTATGAATGTCCAGACTTGCCTGAAGATGGAGGGGTTGTCTGGGCCTACCTGCCAGTACTTTGGAAGTTGTGATCCGAATTCTTGTCGTCTTATACCATACTTGGTATCGTGCCTACCCTACTTATCCATGGCGATGCAGCAGATGACCTCCAGAGCATCAAGGCGCGTGGAGAGCACGCCGACCACGGCGCGATTCTCGCCTTCCTGCAACAGGCAAAGGCGGATACGGCGTTGTTGGCAACACTCGCCGAGGATTGGTTCGGCCACGACAACGCGTCGAACTACTCCGTCCGGAAAGTCGTTTCGATGCACCGGCAAGGCAGACGCCTGTGGCGAGTGAAGGTGCTTACCCTGAAAGGCGTGACCGCCGAATATCGCGTGCTTTACGCGTTCGATTCGCAACTGCAGACCTTCTACATCCTCGGCATTCCGCCCAGAGAGATTGCGTATGACCAGAGCCACCCTCGCATCCAGCGTCTCATCGCCCTCTACGACCGCCTCGGCATTACCTGAATCCGGCCGGCGGAGTCTGGCGCCCGTACCGGAATCGCTTGGAACACCGGTGGTGGTGCTCGCACCCGTCTCGGTGCCTGCATCGCTGCCTGAGGGATTCATCGACATCGACGATCTTGTGCAAGAAGCGGAAGACGATCCTGTTACGCGAGCGGCAATCGCCACAGGGCGTAAGGCCATTGCTGACAACTACTACACAGACCAGCCGCGACCACTTGCCTGGTACAGGCTGAAAATGGGTTGGTCGCAAAAAGAGCTCGCGACCCGCATGAGCACCAGCCAGTCCTACATCGCCAGACTTGAAGCCGGCGATATCGATCCACAGGTCAGCACGCTGAATCGCCTGGCCGCCGTATTCGGTGTGAAGACGGCGGTATTGCTGGATGCGCTGACGTCACGAGTGAGGCAATCGTGAGCTTCGAGCCCATCATGTGGTGCATCTTCTGCGATGACGTGCGGCAGGAAGCAGGCAACAAGGTTTCCTACATGGGAATTTACGGCCCGAACCTGGTCGTGCCCTCCTTCCCGACTACGCTGGTGAAGCTCTGCTGCATTCTGAATGTGCGTGTACCGGCCGGCTCGATACCCACGAGCATTGGGTTCAAGTTGCTCAGGGACGACGAAGTTATCTTCGAGAGCGAACTGCCCGCAGAAAGTTACCATCCGCTGGTCGTGCCGCCAGGCGATCTGGACTTACAAGCGCTGACAATCAGCGTCGTTGCACAGCTGCTCAGCTTTCCCGTGACGCAGCAGGCCAGTCTCAAGGCCCGCGCCTATATTGACGGAAAAGAACTGCGCGGTGGAACGTTGGTCATTCAAGCCGCAGCCTCTGCCACACAGAGTTGATCACTCAGGCCAAAGATGTATGAAAGGCCGTCCGGTGGCGTTGTAGCTGAGTTTGTAGCTAGGCGCTTTGGTCGATCAACAAATTCAATAAGATCAAAGGGCTATCAGTCGACTGCGCAAGCAGGTGCAGAATATCGAGTGACGTTTTCTGGCATCTGTTGCTGTCTGCGTTTGCATCGGCACCCTGTCTTAGTCCTTTAGTGGACTATATTGCAAATAGGTCTTAAAAGGACTACTATGAGAATAGTCCATATAAGGACTATCCAATGGAATACCCGATACTCACCACGGCGCAGCTCGCGCTCCATCTCCGATCGCTTCGCAAGGCGCGTGGCCTCACTCAAGCCGCCCTCGGCAAAAAGCTCGGCGTCGATCAAGCGCGCATGGGCAAGATCGAGCGCGATCCCGCGAGCGTCAGCGTACGGCAGCTGATGCAGCTGCTCTCCCTGCTCGAAGTACGGCTGGTGCTGGAAGACAAGGCGGCCAAGACCTCACGTCAGGGTGCAATCCCCCGTCCCTGGTAGACCATGGCAACGCTTGATGTCTGGATGAACGGCGAGCGCGTTGGCGAATGGACCACAGGTCGCTCGAGCAACTCGACCTTCCGCTATGCGCAGAGCTGGGCCGAAGGCCCGGATGCGCGCCCTCTTTCTTTATCGCTCCCAATTACCGCAAACCGGGAGATACGGGGACCGGTGGTCGACAACTACTTCGACAATTTGCTACCCGACAACACCGACATCCGCCGTCGCATCCGCGACCGGTTTCACCTGCGCTCGACCGAAGCGTTCGATCTGCTGGCGGAAATCGGCCGGGATTGCGTGGGCGCCGTGCAGCTTCTTCCGCCCGGGAAGGATGCGAAGGATTGGCAGCAGATTGATGCCATTCCACTGTCCAGCACCGATGTCGCGCGGATCCTCCGCGACACAACGGCGACCGCGCCCTTTGGCAGACAGGACTCCGAGGAGGAGGCATTCCGCATCTCAATCGCCGGCGCGCAGGAGAAGACGGCCCTCCTGCAGATGGGAGGTGCATGGCATCGGCCACGCGGTTCGACCCCAACGACCCACATCCTGAAACTCCCGCTCGGCATCATCGGAAACTTCCGCGGCGACTTTGCGCATTCGGTGGAGAATGAGTGGTTGTGTTCGAAGATCCTCGGGAGCTGGGGCTTGCCCGTGGCGGACTCTCGAATTGGGAGCTTCGAAGACCAGAAGGCGCTCATCGTGCGTCGCTTCGACCGGCACTGGATCGGAACGGATGAGCATGCCACGCGCTCAAGGGGCTTCAAGCCACAATCGGGAGCCTGGATCGCGCGGCTTCCACAGGAAGATTTCTGTCAGGCAACCGGCCGACCCGCTATCCAGCGCTACGAAAGCGATGGCGGTGCCTCCATGGAGGAGATTCTCTCGCTCCTCAGCGACAGTTCCAACGCACAGGCCGATCGGGAACGCTTCGTGCTCAGTCAGCTTGCCTTCTGGCTGCTCGCCGCCACTGACGGGCACGGCAAGAACTTCTCAATCCATCTGTACGCCGGCGGGCGCTTCGCGATGACGCCGTTGTACGACGTGCTGTCGGCTTGGCCGGTGATCGGCCGCGGCGCGCGACAACTTCCATTTCAAAGAGCCAAGCTTGCGATGGCCGTCGCGGGACGAAGCCGGCATTACGGTCTGCAGGACATCCAGACCTATCACTGGCGCGACTTGGCTCAACGCATCGGCGGTGATGATCTGTGGCACCGCGCGCAGGAGTTCGTGGATCGGACGGCCGCTGCGCTGGAGACGATCTCGGGACAACTGCCGCGGCAGTTTCCGGATGCTGTCTATGAAACGATTCGAGCAGGGGTTAAACGCCAGCGATCGAGATTTCTCGCCGGTCTCAAAGGGGCTTCACACGCGCAGGCGCTGCCGTTGCAACGTTAGTACCGGTAGCTACCTTAGTAAGTCAGCGCGGGATAGGCACCGAGGTGCAAAGGCTTCTCCGCCTCCGAGACCATGAAGTGTGCGACATCGGCCCGCGAGATGGCGCCCACCTTCATGCCCCGAGTCAAATCGGGCAGGACACGATAATGTCCCGTCATTGGCCCGTTCGTCAGACGGCCGGGCCGGACCATTTCCCAATGTTGATAGTTCGCGGCAATGAAACGCTCCATTGCGCTCTTGTCCGCATATATCGCCTTCAGCAACAGATTGAACATCAGCTTCATCAGACAGGAGTTGTAGTCCCAACTGTCACCGGCGCCGAAACCGGTCAGCACGATGAGGGGCGGCGTGGCGCCGAGCTCGCGCAGCACCGCAAGCAAGACCTGCGAGGAATCCGTATGCAGCGTCGTCGCTTTGGTGCTGTTGCCCGTGCCCAGCGTGACGAGGATGACCTGCGCATCCTGCACCGCGAGCTTCACAGCCTGCGCGTCCGTCGAGCTGCCACGCACCTTGGTCAGATTGGCGTGATCGGCCAGTGAGTCGATGCGCCGCGACAGGGTGGTCACCGAATGCCCGCGTTCCAACGCTCGCTTGACCACTTCCAGGCCCACGCCGGCCGAGGCGCCGATGATTGACATTTTCATGCTTGCATCCTGCCACGTCAGCGAGCGTCGCCACCAGTGGATGCTTGATCTTCGTCGTCCTCTGCGCCGGCGCTACGACGGCGCGCGCCGGACGAAACATTCAGGCGATACAAATACCACGCGCCAAGCGCTGCGAGCGCACAGACGGCGGCGAGCGTGCTGAAGACCCCGCCCCAGCCAAAGGTTATCGCGAGTTTGGCCATGACAGTGCCCGCGAGTACGCCGCCGATATATCCGGTGCCGTCGACGAGTCCAGAGGCCGCGGCTCCGGCCTGCTTGCCGCCGAAGTCGAGCGCGAACGCGCCGGGCAGAAGACAATAGGGTCCGAGCAAGCAGAAAGCGACCATGCCGATCACGACCACCGCCATGAACCCCTCGCCCGCGGCGGGCCGGAGCGAGGCAAGCAGCAGGAGTGCCGCGGCGGTTGCGGCAAGACCGACGCTCAGCAGTACCGCGCGGGTATTCGCCCCCAGTTTGTCGCTCAGCCAGCCGACGAAGAGCACCGAGACGGCGCCGACTCCGGGAAATATTGCTGACAGCGTGGCGGCGCGACTCACGCCGTAACCCAGAAAATCCTCTAGATACACTGGAGTCCAGGTGTTGAAGGTCTCGCGCACCATGGTGGCGGCGAGATTCAACAGGCATACCATCAGAAACTCGCGGCTGCGCAACAACTGCATTGCGCGCTCAACGAAATTCATCGGCGCCGATGTCGCACCGGCAAAGACGTTATGCGGATTCGCCAGCGCTTCCGGGAAGCCCTCGTCGACGCGCGATTCTCTCAGAAACAGCAGATTGGCGAGAAACATGATGCCAGCGACACTTGCGGCGAATATGAACAGGCCGCGCCAGCCGACTCCATGCTCGAGCAGAGCCCCCATGCTCTCGCGCGCGACGGCATCGCCGATGAAGGAACTGCAGCTCAGGATCCCGGCGATCATGCCGTAACGGGAATAGCTGAACCACTTGGATGACACTTTGACCAGTGCCGACCAGCCGATCGACTGCGTCAGCCGGTTGCCGATCCAGGCGAGCATGAAGATCGGCATCGCCGAGCTCGAGGCGAACAACAGCGTGAAGGCCGCGCCGCCGGCGGTGGCGATGAGCAGATTCGGTTTCCCTCCCCAATAGTCGCCCAGGCCAGTGAGGAACCACTTCCCCAACGCGTAAGCGAGCACGCCCCCGGAAGCCAACGAACCCATGCTGACAAGGGCGTCCGCGTGGCTGACGCCGCGCCGGACGAGTTCCTCGACCAGGAGTGGCGTCGCCACCGACAGGTTGGAACGGCAGAAATAACAGGCTGCGTAGCCCAGGAACAGGAGCAGCACGGTTCGGAATTGCGCAAGACGCAGCGCCCGCGTGGTCGCTGCGCCCATCGCGGCCCGCGGCTCGACGCTCGTCACGACGGTCGCGAGTACGTCTTGATCTTGCCGAAGCTCCTCATGGGCTTCCGCTCAGTTGCGCGCGATGGGTGCTTCGAGCAGGCAGTTGAACTCACGCGCGAAGTCGACCGAAACGCGTGCGTGGACGGCGCCTTGCTTATCGAAGAAGCGCTGCGTCCCGTCGAGCGAGAACACGCCCTCGTGCCAGATATTCGGGTGGATGTAGACGCCCTGCGAGCCGTCGAACCGAAAGCAGGTGAAACTCTCTGGCTTCACATCATCGCCCGGCAACGCCAGCGGCACGTAGAAGGGACGCCGGTCCAGCGGAAAGAACAGCTGCCCGCCGTCCGGATGATAGTTGGCGTGCCACAGCAGAATCCGCGAGGGCGGCGTGGCGTGATCCGTGCGGGCGCGTTCCGGCGCGGTCCCATACCCCAGGATGTAGTGTCCATCGACCGCCGAGTTGCGTCCGAACAGCACGTCCCCCTGCCATTCACTGATGAACGTGCCTTCGGTTGTCCCGCCGTGATCGCCGGTATCGGCATCGATAGGACGGGTGCCCTGCGCCCGCCAGCGAACGATCTCCACACGGCAGGCAGCCGGATCGTCGAAGAGCTGTCCATAGCCTTTAAGAGTGGTGCTCGTGCCGTCCACAACCGGCATGCGCACGGTCGCGAGACCCGCCGGTATGTCGGGGTTCAGGTAGTCGATCGGGCGTGCGGTTGTGTCACTCATTTGTTGGCTCCCTGAGACTTCACGGTGCCGACCATACTCGGGTGGTGTTCCGGAACAGGCATACCCACTATCCCACAGACAGGCGTTGGAAGGTAGCATTGGCAATGTACGATCGACATCGAGCAGCCGACGATCAATTCCCCGGCTTTGCGCCGCGCGCCGACGGCGGAATCGAGTAAGTGCCGACCACGTGAGCAACGGGGTCGTCCTGTCCTTCCGAGTACAGGCTGACCTCGCCGACGGCCAGGGATTTGCCCAATTTGAGCAGGCGGCACACGCCCACGATGGCCGCCTCGGCCGAGGGCTTGCGCAGGAAATTGATGCTCAGGCTGGTGGTGACCGTGAGCGGGACGATGCCTATCTCGCCCAGGATCGCAACATACAGCGCAACGTCAGCTACCGCCATGAGCACCGGACCTGCGACGGTGCCGCCTGGTCGCAGCTCTGCGGTACCCACTTCGTGCCTGACCGTCGCGCAGCGATTGCCGACCGCTTCGACGGTGCATTTCGTCTGCGGGAATTCGCGCGCAAGGAAATCAGCGATCTCCGCAGCAGTAGGCATGACGGTACGGATTGTACTCCGGCATAATCCACGAACAACGACAATCAGGGAGCGATGATATGCGTAGCTCGATCCTGACTCTTGCCGCAGTCCTCCTGTTCAGTCGCGCTGCGATCGCGGCGACGCAAGCCCCTCCGGCCGACCGGCCACCAATGGCGCCGGTGTATCCCGTGACCACCAACTACTTCGGTACGGAGGTCGTCGATCCATACCGATACATGGAGACGCTGGACGATCCGATCGTCCAGAACTGGATGAAAGCGCAGGCCGACTTCACACGCGGGCAGCTCGACGCCTTGCCGGGGCGCGCCGGTTTGCTGAAGCGGATACGGGAGCTCGATAACGCCAGCCGGCTGATCTATTACCTCACCAAGCGAGGGGATCGGGTCTTCTACATGCTGGATGAGCCGGGCTCACCAATCGGCAAGCTCGTCTACCGGGACGGCCTCAAGGGCAAGGAGCATGTGCTGGTGGATCCTGCGAAGCTGGCTCGACGCGGCACGCACTACGCGCTGGACTTCTACTTCCCGTCCTGGGACGGGCGACGGGTCGCCTATGGATTATCCGCCGGCGGCTCCGAGGAGAGCGTGCTGCACGTCATCGAAGTCGATGGTGGCAAGGTCGATGCCGAGAGCATCCCGCGCACCAATGACAGCATCGTGAGCTGGCGACCCGACAATCGCTCCTTCTTCTACACGCGCTATGCACCGGTGCTGCCCACCACACCACCCGCCGAGCGCCTGTATAACGCGCGCACCTACCTGCATCGGCTGGGACAGAGCGCGGACGGAGCCGCTGACCCGGCGGTGTTCGGTCGAGGTGTCTCCTCCGATGTCGAGGTGCCGGAGGGGCAGATGACCTATGTTCTGTGCTCACCGGATTCCGGCTACGCCGTGGCGATTGCCAACCACAACCAGGACAACAACCCATCGACTCTCTACCTTGCGCCTCTCGATGCGGTCGCAGGCCCGCAGACCCACTGGCAGCGCCTGGCCGGTGTCGAGGAGGAGATCAACAGCATCGTGCCTCACGGTGATCAGCTGTATTGGCTTTCCTCGCGGGGAGCACCGCGATTCCGGCTGCTGACGACCTCCGCCCAGCATCCGGACGTGGCGCATCCGACCGTGCTCGTGCCCGAATCCGAAGGCGTGCTCACCAGCTTCTCGATGGCGCGTGACGGGTTGTATGTCCGCCGGCTCGATGGAACCAGATCCCACCTCGTGCAGTTGAGTTGGGATGGCAAGCAATCCCAGGTGGTCGACACGCCATACGAGGGTCTCATCGGCGATGCGATCGCCGACCCGCAGACTTCCGGCATCCTGTTCAAGCTGCAGGGTTGGCTGCAGTCACCGGAAGTTTTTCAGCTCGAGGCCGATTTTCATCAGGTCCGCAACTCGGGGCTTCTGGCGCCCTCCATGCTCGACACTTCGGCCTTTGTCGCGACGGAGACGATGGTGACCGGCCACGACGGCACGCGGATTCCATTGTCGATCCTGCATCGCAAGGACCTTGCGCTGGATGGATCGCACCCCACGATCCTGACGGGATACGGCAGCTATGGGGTCAGTCTCGAGCCAGGGTTCGATCCGACGGCGCTCGGCTGGCTCGAGCGCGGTGGGGTACTCGCGATCGCGCACATCCGCGGGGGTGGAGAGTTGGGCGAGGACTGGCATCAGCAAGGCCGACTGCAGTTGAAGCTGAACACGGTGCTGGATTTCATCTCCTGCGCACAGGCGTTGATCGATCGGCGCTACACCTCGACCAGGTTCTTGGCCGGCGATGGCGGAAGTGCTGGCGGCATCACCGTGGGCGGCGCGATGGTGTGGCAGCCGGATCTGTTCGGCGTGATCCTGGATGAGGTGGGCATGTCGGACACCCTGCGCTCCGAAACCGAGCCCAACGGGCCGCCCAATATCTCGGAAATGGGCTCGGTGACCACGGAAGCCGGCTTCCATGCGCTCTATCTCACCAGTGCCTATGCGCATGTCCGCGATGGCGTGGCCTATCCCTCGGTGCTGTTCACCACCGGCGCCAATGACCCGCGCGTGGCGCCCTGGCAGATGGCGAAAATTGCTGCGCGGGTCCAGGCAGCGACCAGCAGCGGTCGGCCGGTGCTGCTGCGAGTGGATTACGATGCCGGGCATGGCATCGGGTCGAGCCGTGCGCAGCAGCAGGAGTACCTCGCGGACCTGTGGTCATTCGCTCTGTGGCAGATGGGGGATTCGGGGTTTCAGCCGGGGGTCGTGAGGCATTGAGCTCGGCGGCGCGATGATTTTCGGATCGGCCTGTTTAAGGTGTGCTATCTCGGCGCCGTCGACATTTGGCTTATATCAACTTCTCAATCGCGTTGAGCGCGCGAGCCACGCCCTCGTCATCATTAAATACATGGCAGGCAAATCGAACGTGCCCTTTCCTCGGTGATGTATAGACATCATGCTTCTCGAGCGCGGCGGACAGAGCAACGCCGTCGTATCCTTTGAATTGCGCCGTGATGATGCCGGCACGCCGTGCTGGGTCCTCCGGCGTCACTACGATGGCCCCTAGCTTCCTCAAGCCGTCCGCAAGCAACATGCCGAGGCGAGTGACATGCTTTTCGATCTTGTCGAGGCCAAGATCTGCCAGGTAGGCAGAACCGGCGCCGAATGCGACCTTCGCCTCATGGCTTGCGCTTCCGTAGTGGAACCGGTCAGGCCCCTTCGGCAACGGGTTGTCAATCCATCTTCCGTCGACGTTATCGTATGGTGGTGCGGGCCGATTGGTCATGGCGCCCATGAGTATCGGGTTGAATTGATCCATGAGCGCCGGCCGCACGTAGATCGGCGCTACGCCGGCATATGCGCTCACCCACTTATAGCCGCCGGTGACCAGAACGTCGACGTCATCGCGATGAACGTCAAGCGGTAGAACTCCAGCCGAGTGCATGGCATCAACAATCAGGATCGCCCCGTAGGCGTGAGCCAAGTCCGCCACTGCTTTCAGATCCATCCGGTAGCCGGTGATCCATTGCACGTGGCTGATGCAGATTGCAACCGTATTCTTGTCCACGAGCGCGGCAAGCTTGTCGAAAGACAACGACGAAATATCGTCCCACACGGAGGCCAGACGAACCTCGGCGCCGGTTTCCTGGGCGACTCTCATCCATGAGAGTGTTGTTGCGGGACATTCGATATCGATTGACACGACATTCTTGCCCCGCCCCGGCCGCAGCCACCAGGCAAACTGGGACACCGCCTCGGATATGCAGGAAACAAACCCAATGTGCTCCGGCTTTGTCCCGAACAAGCGCGCAGCGCTGGACCGCGGAACCTCCTCCAACTGCTTCAGGTGGCCGAAATAGTACGGAGTCCCTCCGGCCGCAAGACCATTTCCGAATTCCTCAAAGGCCCGGCGCGCAGGTTCGGAGCGCAAACCCAGCGCAGCTGCGTTGAGATAGGTCGAGCGAAATGTCTGCGGGAAGTCGGCCACCGGCGCAAGCGGCCCACCGCCAGCGGTCGCTGCTGAAATGTTCGGTAGTTTCGGCGGGTGCGCCGCGCCGTTGGCTGCCGACTCCGCTAACGCGGGAATGTGCGTCGTCGCCCCCGCGAGGGAAGCGGTACCGATGGACAGAAAGTCGCGTCTATTCATAGTGATGCACCCATGTCAACGCGCTGCGAGCCTGATTTCAGTGAAACTGGTACTTCATGGTGAGGCCTACGACTCGGGGTTCGGCGATCGTATCGGCAATCAACACCGCGCCGTCGCGCTGAAGCACCGCAATTGTGTCCGTCAGATTGGTGCCATACAACGCGGCGCTCCAGCTGCCCTTCTCGATGCCGACACGGGCGCCCACCAGAGTGTAGGAAGGAAGATCGGCGCTACCTGCTAGTCCTTGGTAGTTGCTCCACCTACTGTCCATCCGGTTTACATCGGCGCGCATAAACCCGCTCCAATCGTCCGCGAACCTAAACCTGTACTCAGCGTTCACATTCAGCGTCCACTTCGGCACTAGCGGCAACCTGCTGTCTCGAACAGCCGGAACAGTTGCGGGTGGCGAGGTAATTCGTGAATCGGCGTAGGCGATTGAACCCTTGATCGTCAGATCACGCAGTAGTTCAGAGGATACTTCAAGCTCGAACCCCTTAACGACCGCCGCACCAGCATTTGCGACAATCGAAAACCGGCACACTGGCAGTCTCAAAGGCGTTTGAATGTCCTTCCAATCTATGTAGTACGCCGCGCCATTTACGGACAGACGGCGGCCGCCGAATGTGTTCTTGGTTCCGACCTCGTAGCTCCACAAGCTGTCGGGTTTGTAGTCGCTCGGGGCATGGTTGTAGCCGAGTTGTGCAAGATCGCCCGCGCAAGCGCTAAACGGCACAATTTCGTTACCGCCACCGTCGCGAAACCCTTGCGCCGCTTGAACGTAAACGTTGTGTTCGGCGGCAAACTTATAAGCAAGCAGGTATTTTTGTGTGACCTTGCTCGCCGTCGAGTGCGTGATGATGGTACTCGGCCCACCGTTGAGGATGCCGTCGCCATTTTCGGTCGAATCGGTCTTATAGCGACTCACCCGCACTCCACCGCTGAGCGACAAGGTCTCACTTGCGTGAAATGTCACTTCTCCAAACGCCGCTTCCTGGGAACGCGTCTCTGATAAATGGTCATCATATAGATCGTTGCCACTAAACAGCGCAGAAAACGTCGGGGTCAGTCTTGTGTCAAAAACCTGGCGGGCGTAAAGGTTCGCGTGCGAGTAGAAACCGCCGACGAGCCAGTCGATCCTGCTGGTACCGCTCGATACCAACCGAACTTCTTGCGAGAAGACCTTTGAGGTCGATTCGTTAATCGCGCCCATACCTTCATTTGGGCTGGCATGCAAGCCGAATATCATCTCGAACAAAGGTATGAACGTCGTCGTCGCATCCTGGCCATTGAGCGCACTCCGATCAATGTAACCAGTAACGCTCGTGAAACTCATCCCAATCGCGTCGTGCGTAATCGAAAGACTCAAGAACTTGTTCTTGAGCTTGCCATTTTCCGGATACAGGCGATTCTGCTCATAGTCGGGAAGAGCTATGTCGTGATACGTCTGCGCTCCGAATGCGTCATTTTGATACATGGCCGTGAATAGCGCGCGCGTGCGGTCAGTCGGCTCGAACAGCATTGCTACGCGACCGTTGAATCGGTCGCGCCAGTTCGCATCTCCACCCTTAATGCCAATGTCGTTGATGAAGCCGCTGTTGGACCGATAGTCAACAACGGCGCGGACGCCGAGCACGTTGGGTACTAGAGGCGCGTTGAATACCGCATCGGTTCGGTACTGGCTACCTCCGTGTGCAACATTGCCGATCGATTCTTCTACGGTTCCACTTGTTTCGTTCAATACAGGTCTGTTGAACAGCAGTCTGACCGCACCTCCCATTGACCCCGATCCATAGAGGGTTCCCTGTGGGCCGCGTAGAACCTCAACGCGCTCAACGTCGTAGACGGATGGGTCGAACGAAATTGTCTCCGATGTGAGTGGAACGTCGTCCAAGTAGAGGCCGGTCGTTGAGGCCAGGCCCTTGTTCGGACCCCTGTCCCCGCCGGTTCCATCGGAGACACCGCGGATAAAGACACGGTTGTAACGTGCGCCAACCTGAGTGAACGACACGCTGGGAACTGTGTTGAGATAGTCCTGGTACGACGCCGCACCGGCCCGCTCCAGGGCTACACCATTGAGCGCGGTGATCGATGCCGGAACATCCTGCAAATTGGCGGATCGGCGTGTGGCGGTGACGATCACCTCCTCAATTTGAGCGATCGGATGAGTCTGGCTGTTCTCGGTGGGCGGTACCCGCGGATCGTGGTTGGTTGTGGCGCCGCTTGGCGCGCTTGGAGGGCCCGATTGCGGCGACGCCTCCTTCGCATCGGCAACCGTGACTAAAATCGATCCATCGGCTGATCGGGATGAAACTAGCCCAGATCCCGCCAGCAGCTTGCCGAGGGCTTCCTCGAGGGTGAACTCTCCTTGCAGTCCTTTGGTTGCCTTGTCCTGTACGACGTCCGTTGAGAAGAGAATCGGATGGTTGCTTTGACGCCCGAAATCCCGGAGCGCCGATCCAAGATCCTCCGCCGGAATATTGAATGTCTTCGTCGCTACTTGCGCCAGCGCGGAACCGCTGGAGAACGCAACAACCATTGCCACAAACGCAGGCAGTGAGCGAATAATGCGATTCCACATCGTTGCGTCCCCATTTGCCGCGGTCACTCTCGGGTTACCGCGTAATTGGTAGGACGACTAATTAATCGTGTCCCGCCACCTGATCCGCAGACTCAATCTCGCGATCTGACATCGCGACGAATCGCTAACACGACATTGCCTTGGGAGTCCTCGTGTGCGACGAGTGGAAAGTAAGTGGTAATTGCTGTTACGAAGCTGTCCTGGTTACCGGCACGGAACATACCATTTACCCGGAATTGCGATAACTCCGGAGCGGCGACGATCCGCTTCGCGCTGTATTGATTCATCTTGGCGACGGCGTCGGGCAGCGGATCGTCTGCGAACAATACTTGCCCTTCCGCCCACGCCGACTCAGCGACAGCATTCACGGGTCTGATCGTTGGCAGATAGCCGTTCACAGCTACAAGCTGTTGACTGGGCATCAGTTCGAGCACTGGCTGATTCGCAGCCGTTTGCAGGCCTTTGACGGCGATGCGGCCTTCAAGAAGCGTCACTTGAACCGTATCGGCATCAACACGTACGTCAAAGGCGGTCCCAAGAGCTGTCACAGTCCGATTTCCCGCGGTCACGACAAATGGACGCCTCTTGTCCTTGGCGACCCGGAACAATACCTGCCCAGCCAGCAGGTGGATCCGACGCTCCTGCGGCAGCCACTCCGATTCCAGACGAGTAGAGGCGTTGAGAGTTGCCGAGGAGCCGTCCGGAAGTGCGACCGTCTTCCGTTCCCTGATACCTGTTGACCAAGCCCATATCTCAACCGGTTTAGGCGAGACAGCGCTCGCTGCAAATGTATCCACACCCTGAGAAACAGACGATGGCACGTGGCGATATGCCAAAAACCCGACACCAATCGCCATGACGGCGACTGCCGCCGCAATCGCCCATCTTGTAGCGGTGCGCTGCCCGGCTAGCCGCCGCTCCATCACCCGTGCGGATTCGCGCAATGCGCGAAGCTGCGGATGTTCCCTGGCCTCGCGAATTACAACCAACGCCGCTTGCAACCGATCGAATGCGAGACGATTCCGCGCGTCTTGCGCCAGCCAGGCATAGAACTGTTCACGTACTTGAGTTGAACAGTCGTGCGATCGCAGGCGCGCGTCCCACATCGACGCACGGGCCTCGATGTCGTCCACCGACAAGCTACTTCTCACGTCCGTACCCCAAATGCAAGAGCAAGTGCGCATTGGCGCGGCTCATGTGCTTTTCTACTGTACTGAGCGACATGTTGAGCTTTCGGGCAATCTCTACCTGCGGCACGGACTCAAAGTGATACAGAGCGAAAATCACCTGGGTCTTGTCTGGAAGCTCGTGTAAAGCGGCAATCAGGTGCTCCACTTCTTCCTGTCCCAGTAAGACGCGCTCTGGCGAAAACCCTCCCTCTAGTTCTTGGTCTTCGAGCTGCGCGTGGTTAACTTCGTCCGAACGCAAAGACCAACGCCGAATGTAATCGCGAAGAACGTTCGCCGCGACCTGGAATACGTACCCATCGAGATGGTTGATGGCACCGACGTTACCTTGTCGTACCATACGCATGAAGACTTCCTGAACAAGGTCTTCAGGGTCAGGCCGTGCCTTCAGTCGTCTCTCAAAAAAGCGGCGCAACGGCACGCTGTATCGAGCCGTCAGCGTCTCGAATTCCGTGCTATTCGTCGGCTTCGCGGGAACTGTTGACAGGCGGGGCTCCGCGACTGAAGTGTTGGAGAGAGAGACAATAGGTTACTGCGGCGAGTCGCGCAACGGGTAAGATGTAGTGTCGCGATGATCCGTTCGGATCGCCCAGATTCGACAGCCGCCAAGTGGCGGGATATTGAAGCTCGGTCGTCTTACTATAATTCTGCTGCTCGTCATTGACGACAACCTTGTGCCCTGAGGGAGTTCAATCGCCAGGAATTGTCGGCGCCCCCGCTTGAAGGCTCAGGTAACCTCATCTGGCATTTAGGGGCATCGACCGCTGCAATTGCTTGCTTCAATTCGAGATTGGACCTGAATTTCTTGGATCACGATCCTCGTTACTCTCATAATCGACCTCGCGGACCGATCTTCCCACATCGCTCTCAGACCATTGCCGAGACCGTCTACACAGTCGCCACTTTGCTCTGCACAAACCTTGCCAGAATCTCGGAACTAGGAAAGTCCGCCAGAGATACCAACTTGTTTGCCGACACAATTGGTACAAGCGCCTGATCGTACATCGAGCAACGAAGCTCAGAGATCACACTCATGATTTCCGTCGCATCCTGCAAATTGTCGAATCGGTCACAAACTTTGCGTCTATGCGGGGAATCGTTGCGACAAACACGTCTCGGCGCTGGATCTTGTAGACAAGCTTGGAACCATAGTAGGTGTTGAACCCGTAGGGCTGAGGATCATTGCGATCGCCCGGGATCACGAAGCGGTAGACATAGTCATTCGTGAACAGCATGTGGTGTCCTGGCTTCAGCTTTGGCTCGATCAGTGCCGCATGCTCTACGAACGCGCCGCTCTTCTCAAGACCTACCAAGCACAGCAACGGCTTCCCTGAGTCCTTCTCGGCCAGGTAACTCATCAGTTCCAACATTGGCGTACGAAACGGCGCGATCATGCCGAAAAAGAGAGCTGGCCTCGTTAATTTGGACACGGGTATAAGTGGACTTCTAGCCGGGCACAACCGGAGGATAGCAGTCCATGAAGAGGCCAAGACGTAATCATTCAGCGAAGTTCAAGGCGATGATC